>Kit_p2__coassemble_4762_pt1 | contig 5951 bp, 4 predicted proteins | sample Kit_p2__metabat2_low_PE_049 | metagenome-assembled genome bin Kit_p2 | reverse complement strand
TATCTATACTCATCTTTTTCATTCATATTCTTATCATAAGAGTATATCAAAACATAACCCTTCAAATCGGGCTGAAATAAATTCATTTCTTCTTCATAACCATATAAGATTACTGGATCACATACCAAAGTTGCATGTATATTAGCTATTCTTTCTACAATATCCAAAGAATTAAAATCCCTTACAGATATAGCATCCATATTACTTAATCCATTATATATCATTTTCATTTGATTTTGTTTAAGTACATCATCATATGTCGTTGGTCCAAAACATCCAGCATAACTTATAATATGCCTTGCATTTAAATTATTACCGTATAAAAACGGATTAACACCTACTTCTAAACTAAAGACTTCGTCACTTCCAATCACTACTAGGTCATCAACAAAATTTTCATAACTGCCAATCATAGGTATATATCTTTTTCTAAAAGAATCTAATTTTCTTCTTTTTTTTATATTATATATTATGTTAATGAGTCCCTTTTTTAATAAATAGTTTATATAAAAGCTAATACTTCCCAGACTAAACTTGTATTTATTAGCTTGTTGCTTTGGAATATTTGAATAATCACGTTCAAATTCCAAAAATCCACACTGATTACCTTTTGACTCTAAAACCTTTTTTAATGCATTAGCTTGCAATAAAGCCCCATGATTATGGACACCATAATATGTAAGTATTCCTATCCTCATATTCAAACCCCTAAACACCTTTACTTTCTAAGTATTGCCTCAAACATAAATTTCCTTAACCAATTTGGTGCAATAGAAGATGCACACCTTAGCACACAACTCGTTAAATATTGGATATTACCTATAAATTTTCTTTCCTTCATAAAATTAAACAATTTAATCTGCGATTTAGCATAAGCATAACCAGCACGTCGTAAATACATTTCCGAACCAGCTCTCATATGAAGTAACGAGGTTTGAATATTATACCCTCTATATCCTGCTATAAGCATCCTCAGCCACAAATAATAATCTTCTAACAAATAAAAATCTTGATAGGAACCTACTGCTTCTACAGCAGATTTTTTATACATAACACATGGATGATTAAAAGGATTACGACTCTTAGCAAATTCGATAATTTCATCATTTCTCTCTGGAGGAATGCGTCTTGCATCAACAATATTCAAATCATAGCTAAACTCTTCAACCACACCAGAACATACACTGATATTATCATATTTATTAAATACTTTTAGTTGTTTTTCACATCTATCTATATATGAAACATCGTCACTATCCATTCGTGCAACTAGTTCATTTTTACAATATTTAATTCCAACATTCAGTGCATTACCTAATCCACCATTCTTTTTCAAACGAATAACCTTAAGAATATTTACCATCTCTCTTTGCTTTTCTTCAATAACGCTATCCAACTCTGAAGTAAGTGGACCATCGCATACCAAAACAAAATCATTCGTAGGAATTGTTTGCACTTGAATACTCTCAATTGCTTGCCTTAAATATTCCGGATTTTCTTTATAATAAACGGACATCAAAACCGAATATGTATTATAAACATCTACTACCATATATGATTTCTATCCTTTCCAAAATAAGTACTATTTTCCCATCGCTGTCTCTTGTCCCACTGCAACACCCTCAGTGCTTTCAGGAACAAAGAGAATCTTAATAGTTGCAAAAATAATTTTTAAATCCTCAATAAAGCTGGGCTTAGAAATATACATCAAGTCCATTTGCAGCTTGTCATAAGGAGTGGTGTTATATTTACCATACACCTGAGCATAACCAGTCAAGCCTGCCTTAGCCTGCAAACGCAGTGCAAACTCCGGCATGGTTTGGCAGTATTGCTCTGCAATCTCTGGACGCTCTGGTCTGGGCCCAACAACGCTCATTGATCCGCCAATAATATTTAAAAGCTGTGGCAGCTCATCAATGCGCACCTTGCGGATAAACTGTCCCACAGGAGTAATTCTAGAGTCGTTAGCACCGGTAGAAAGTCTGGCAACGCCATCCTTTTCTGCATCTACACGCATAGAACGGAATTTTAATACCTCAAAGGTTTTGCCATTTTTAGTAAGTCTTGTTTGTGTATAAAATACAGGACCGCCATCAGTAAACTTAATGGCAGCTGCTGTTATAAGCATAATTGGAGAAACTAAAAGCAGTACTATGCCAGAGGACACAATATCAAAAACTCTTTTAGCTATTACATATAAAGGAGATGGACGATATCTACGTACCATCAGCATAGGTAAATGGAACATATGCATTTGCATAGCACCACTCATCAGTACATCGCCAATACGAGGAACCATAAATACCTGAATATCGTTGGCAATACAATATTTCAAAATAATATTGCGTTCATGACTATGGATACCACTCAAAAATACCATACGCATCTTTTTGAGCAAATCTAAATTATTTAAGCACTCATCCACTTGAAAGGAAAAACGAACATTAAACTTTTTAGTCATACCATAGGACTTAATCAGCTTGTCCATGCCCTCACGTTCATCATAAATAATAGCAGTATCCTGAGGTTTTACTAATGCATAGTAGGCAACATGTGCCATCCAGCACCATGTTACGGAGATAACACACTGAGCCGCAAAAGCTACAAGCATTGGGACAACATCAGGCAACTTTAACATAAGCAAGGTAACAATAACGTACAAAATACCATTAGCCATTATTAAAGCCAATACCTGACTATACACCATTTCAGAAATCCTACTAAAGGAAATTAAAAAGGCATCATATACCTTGCCAAAAGCAAAGTAAGCAAACAAAAACAATAAGGTTATAATAACACTTTCGGTATGACTTTCTCTTAATGCCAAATTTTCGGCATAATATGTGTCCCAGCAATATGCAAAGGGAATAGTCATTAAAACCATATTAAGAAGTTTTACAAGCAATAATAACGCATCATATCGTAATTTTTCCACAAAACCCACCACTTTCAACAAACAACACTTTCTCTTTATTCACAAGCTTCTCTTTGTAGTATACTTGCAACAAACAATTATTCTAGAGCAAACCAGTAATACCACCCTTAAAGCAATATAATCCTGGACAGCTCCAACTTTAAAGCGACTGCCAGGATTATATAATTAAGCCTTAATTAAGCACTACTATATATCCGTAATGCTCTGCCACATTAAATCCCACAATCAACCCAATATTAAATTTCAACCCATTAATTTTCATCATGACCGTAGTAATAGTAATAGCCATAGCTATGACTATGTGCTACATCCACTTTGTTCAGGACTGCACCCAAAATACGCGCACCGCCCTTTTCTAACCTCGCCTTGGCTTCTTTAGCATTAGCAGGACTAGTAGAGCCGGAAGCAATTACAAGAATTACGCCGTCAACAATACCACCTACTACCGCAGCGTCTGTTACAGGCAATACCGGTGGTGTATCAACTAGCACATAATCAAAGCTTTCTTCAACAGCTTTCAAAATATCAATCATTACCTGACTACCCAAAATTTCAGACGGATTTGGTGCTACCGGACCAGCAGTAAGAACATAGAGATTATCAACCTCTGTCTGCTGTACATAACTCATTACGTTATCCCTAGCGCTAATACAGTCGCTCAAGCCATGATTAGACACCTGAAAAATTTTATGCTGAGTCGGATTACGCATATCGCAGTCAACAACAAGAACCCTGCTACCAGACTGAGCCATTACAGCGCCCAAGTTAGAAATAGTTGTACTTTTGCCTTCATTGGGTTCAGAACTGGTTAACATAATTGTTTTAAGTTCCTTGCCACTTACATTAGCAAACTGAATATTTGTTCTAATAGTTCTATATGCTTCAGATACAGGAGATTTTGGATCTTTATTAGCTATTAAATTTATTGTTTCCATACTGCCCTCCAAATTTTCTGCCAGATGCTAAGGTTTGCAACCTCTTCGGCCTCTTTAAGGGATTCACTACTAGGAATTTGACCTAATACAGGCAAACCAAGATAGTTTTCTATATCCTCACTGGTCTTAACAGTGCGGTTCATAAGCTCTCTTGCAATTACAAAGCCACTAGAACCTAAAATACCAAGTAAGAACGCCAATACTAATGTCATGCCTCTTTTAGGAGCAACTCTTTGTTCCGGCAATGTAGGCTCATCCACAACCTGTACCTCTGTAGATACTGCTACTTCAGCAACCTTTGCTTCTTCTAAACGTTTAGCAAGCATTACATAAATTTCTTGAGAAACAGTAACGTCACGAAGTAAAGTTAAATATTCTTGCTCAACCTCGGATAATGTTGCTACATCATTATTATATTTGTTTTCTAAAGCCTTAACAGCCTGCAAATTGCTTTGAGCAACACTGATTTCAGCCTCGCTCTTAAACATATCTGCCAATAATCCTTGATGTACAGGGTTGCTAGAAGGAACCATCATCTCTGCTACACGTTTGAACTCTGCATCCATTGTCTTGCGCATATTAGCAATCTCTTTATTAACTTCAATCACTCTAGGATGCTTATCAGTATATTTATCAAGATAGCTTACTCGTTCAGCTTCTAATTCTGCTAATTTGGCTTGCATTCCACTAATGGTAGCATTATCTGCAATGCTGGCAGTGTTGTTTTGCAGCTGAGCTTTTACTGCATTATTACGTGCACGTGCAGCTTCCAAAGCTACTTGATTTTCTGCACGCAGCTTATCTGCTAAGGTCAACTTTTCTGCAGCCAACTGAACTTGGCTTTCCGGAGCCAAAAGCTTATGTTCTTTTTTAAATTCTGTTAACACGCTTTCAGCAGCTTGCAGTTCTTCTTTAGAAGTATTAACACGCTCTTCTATAAATTGACGAGTTGTTTTTTGTTCACCTCGTTCCAACTCTGTTAAACGATTTAAAAAACCTTCTACTAATAGCTTATTGCCTTTTTGTGCATCTTCAGCAGTATTAGCCTTAAAGGTCACCTTCATAATCTCGGTGTCTTTAAAGGGTGCAGTAGCAATTCTGCTTTTTAAATACGCCTCATATTCAGGATATTTACCATCCTTACCCTCTTCTGTAGCCTCTATTACAGGCACTACAACACTACGACTTTTGAGGATTTCTGCATAAGTGCTCATCAGCTGCTTAGAAGCCATGGGATTACCAGTTGGCAAAGCTTCCAAAATAGAACTGCCTAATCCTTTAGGTTGTTTAACACGCAGCAGTGCAGTTGATTCGTATGTAGGGGGAACAACAATTAGGTATACAACTGCGGCAGCAACACAGCCTATTGTAACTTTACGGATGGTTGCAGTATTTTTTTTCAATACGTTCCACAAGTCACGTAAATCTATAGTAATTTCCTGTTCTTCCACTTTATTTCTCCTTACTCATTCTCATTTTGCTTAACTTCACTAGCCATGTAAATACCACTTAAGAACGGCATAATATCTCTAGCAAAGGTAATCTTGCCATTGCTGGTCAGGTAAACACAATCGCCCTCATTTAGGACAACATTTTGAGAACGATCACCCTTTTTGAAAAGGTCATTTAAATTAACCTTTAAAAATGCCTCCTGCTCACCTCTACGGATAACAAAGACCTTCTTTTTAGCAGACATCTCAGTAAAACCGCCTGCTGCAGCAATAGCATCCAGCAAATTATGGCTTTTTTCCAAATCATACATACCCTGCTTATTAATTTCGCCAAGGACATATACTCTAGTAGTACCAAGCTTAACAATGTTAATGGTTACCATAGGGTTAACAATATATTCGCTTAATCTAGTAGTAAGTTCTTCTACAACCTGTTTTACAGTTTTACCTTTTACATCAACATCACCAATTAAAGGCACAGTAAAAAAGCCATCAGGTCTAACAATATATGGGGTAAGATTTTGACCTGGTTTAGAGCTTAAATCGTCATGGCCATAAACAGTCAGCTGCAGCTGATCACCAGCACACATGTAGTAATTATTATCAACCGCTACAGGCATTGCCTTCGCA
>Kit_p2__coassemble_4121_pt1 | contig 6840 bp, 7 predicted proteins | sample Kit_p2__metabat2_low_PE_049 | metagenome-assembled genome bin Kit_p2 | reverse complement strand
AGCTACAATACCTTCTGCAACAGCAGCACGAGTTGCGTTCAGAGCATCTTCAATGCGCAGTTTCTTTTCTTTCAGCTCAACTTCGGTAGCAGCACCAACCTTGATTACAGCTACGCCGCCAGCCAGTTTAGCCAAACGCTCTTGCAGTTTTTCTTTATCGAATTCGGAAGTGGTTTCCGGAATTTGTGCACGGATTTGAGCAACGCGAGCAGCGATTACGTCTTTGTCGCCTTGGCCATCAACGATGGTGGTCATTTCTTTAGTTACACGAACTTGACCAGCTTGGCCCAGGTCAGCAACGGTTGCGCTGTCCAGCTTACGGCCAACTTCTTCGCTGATTACGGTAGCACCGGTCAGGATAGCGATGTCTTGCAGCATTGCTTTACGACGGTCACCAAAGCCAGGAGCTTTAACAGCTACAGCCTTGAAGGTACCACGCAGCTTGTTAACAACCAGGGTTGCCAGTGCTTCGCCTTCAATATCTTCAGCAATGATCAGCAGCTCACGACCAGCTTGTACTACTTTTTCCAGTACAGGCATAATGTCTTGAATCATGGTGATTTTTCTATCGGTAATGAATACCATGGGGTTATTCATAACAGCTTCCATTTTTTCAGCGTCAGTAGCCATGTAGGGGGAGATGTAGCCACGGTCAAATTGCATACCTTCTACAGTTTCCAGGCAGGTTTCCATGGTTTTGGATTCTTCAACGGTGATAACGCCGTCGTCGCCAACTTTTTCCATAGCGTCTGCAATCAGGTTGCCAATTTCTTCGTCAGCAGCGGAGATGGAAGCAACTTGTGCTTTAGCAGCCTTGGTTTCAACCTTTTGAGAAACAGCTTGCAGCTCTTCAACCAAAACATCTACTGCTTTTTTGATGCCTTTTTTCAGAACCATGGGGTTAGCACCAGCAGCTACGTTACGCATACCTTCGTTAATCATAGCTTGAGCCAGAACGGTTGCAGTGGTGGTGCCATCGCCAGCAACATCGTTGGTTTTGATGGAAACCTCTTTAACCAGTTGAGCACCCATGTTTTCAAAGGGATCTTCCAGCTCGATGTCACGAGCAATGGTTACACCGTCGTTGGTGATGGTGGGAGCACCATATTTCTTTTCTAATACTACGTTACGGCCTTTAGGACCAAGGGTTACTTTTACAGCATCAGCCAGTGCGTTTACGCCACGCTCCAGGCTACGACGAGCTTCTTCGTTGAACAGGATTTGTTTAGCCATTTTATATCGCTCCTTATATCAGTTAAATTTAATATATCAGTTGCTGCCTTAGCAGCAGTCAGCTTGCTAAATTATTTTTCGATTACAGCCAGCAGGTCACGTTCGCTCAGAATCAGATAATCCTTGCCATCGTGTTTAACCTCAGCGCCACAATATTTAGCAAAAATTACTTCATCGCCAACTTTTACTTCCGGTTGAACCAGAACGCCATTTTCATATTTGCCACGGCCAACAGCTACAACCAAGCCTTGTACCGGTTTTTCTTTAGATGCAGTATCAGGCAGATAAATGCCAAATTCAGTTTTTTCTTCTTTAATAACGGGTTCTACTACTACGTGGTCAGCTAACGGTTTCAACATTATGAAAACCCCTTTCTTATGTATAAAATGTGAGAGCAAACAATATTGTTAGCACTCCTTATATCTGAGTGCTAATTACAATTCTTATTATATCCATATTCCAGAAAAATGCAATACCTTTGACCATATATTTTACAAATTTTTCTTAAATTTTCATAACGAACGGCAAAATTACAGTCACGAAGGTAAATTTTGCTATCTTGAATGCCATTTTTGAACCTGTGAATGGCAAAATTGCACTATCGAATGCCATTTTTACATTCTTCAAAATTGCTTTAAAGAGTTAAAAGTCAAATAAACAAAGCTCTAAAACTATCATTTACTGTACTTTAAATGCAAAACAGGTCTCCAAATCTATAAAAAATACACCAATTTGTAATAATAGGTATGGAAATAAGGAGATTTATAAGCAAAATTTAGAAAAGTAGTCAAAAAAGTATTGTTTATGCAATAAAAAAGCAGCCTGCGTAGTGCAGACTGCTTTAAACTAGTTAATACATCATGTTAGTAACCATAGCATAATAGAATTTAACTTTCTTACAGCTCATGTGCCATCTTTTCTACCTCAGCATAAGTTAAGCCAGTCACCTCAGCAACATCCTCAATAGAGTTTTTCTTAAGAAGTAGTGCCTTGGCAATTTGAATGCTTTTCTTTCGTGCGCCAGAAGCTTCACCTTCTTTTATCCCTTCTTTAATACCTTCTTTAATGCCTTCTTTTATACCCTGTTCTTTACCAAATCTAATCAGTTTTTCGCTCAATTCACACATAAGGTCAATACCTCCTTCTTTACTCTTAAAAAATTCTAATAAAAATACACCTTAAAATTGTCTTCAACATACATTTTACGTTTGATGTTTGACAAGCAACTCCTTATATGAAATAATTACTAATAATAACTCAAGGAGGTTATAGTCATGTTTGATACATCTACATTAACTATCGTAAAATCATTCTCAGATGGAGGCGCCCTGTATTTTGGCGAAGGCGCTTTTGATAACTGGTGCGTTTATAAAATTAACGCAAACGGTACCAAACAAATTCCTCGTGATAGGGATTACTTTAAAGAATTTGTCGAACTATGTGACAAATACGATAAAGATAAACTTTATGCTGACTTTTTAAAAATATATGACAAGACCGACAAAAATGTTGACAATAAACTGCTCGATGAAATTAGTACTTTATCACAAAATTATAATGAAGATGCACTTGCTATAGATTATTTATTGTCAACACTATACCTAGCTATGATTGCTGAAGAAAACAAAGAAAACACCAAACTTGGTCGTAGAATCAAAAGATTGGGTTTACATGTACTATTATACGAAAACTACTCTGTATACAATGCAACAAACTTTATGAAAAAAATGAACTGGTATGAGATAGATGCTTTATGCAAAAAACATAATTTCTAATGCCAACTTCATTACTTTTTAAATATAAATAAGTATTCATGAGCAATTAACAGAAAATTATGTTTTATGCTATTCGTTTTCCAAAATCCTGTTGCTCTACAATTATGCTGTTCTTTTATAACAAGTTCCTTTAATTTAAAACCAGCTTCTTGGAATACTTTCATAACTTCAAAAGACATTGGTATCATGTGTCCTTTTTGTCTTGTATCCCCCATCAATACTGCACAGAATTTACCTTTTTTTAAAACGCGGTAGCTCTCTGAAGCTACCTTTTTCATTTCCAATAAGAAATCTTCAACTTTTAAACGTGATATATCATTTTCTATATCTTCGCTGTATTGAATAATATTTGCGTATGGAGGGTGTGTGCATATTAAATCTATTTTTTCATCAGGAATGAAATCAAGGTTCCTTGCATCTCCTTTGTGAAGATATACATTTCCTTTAGCGCTCTCATACTCAAAATCTATTTTTTCTTTACACCTGTTTAATGCAACTTCATTTACATCTACGCCAATAATGTTCCTATTTAAAAGCTTTGCTTCAACAAGTGTAGTTCCACCACCAGCGAATTGATCTAAAATCATATCACCTTCTTCTGAATACCTCAAAATTATATTTCTAGGTATATACGGAGAGCAATTTCCACGCCATTTAGCATCATGAGTAGCCCAATCTCCGCGTTTTGGAAATGACCAATGCGTGGTCATTTCTAATTCAAAATCATCAGGTTCCCATTTTCTGATTTTTTTTGCCATTATTTAAAAACCTCGGAAATGATTCCATTTTCCAAATCAGTAATGTTATATATATTATCCATTACATCAAAAGTTTCCTCGAGATTATTTCTGGCACTAGTCCAGCCTTTTTTTCCATCTGTAAACCAAACAAAGGTTACTCCTTCAATGGTATCTGTTTCTAAAGCAAGAGTTTTATAACTGCGAGCAGTTTCATTCAGCTTACTTCCACCTCCAGAATAGAAATTAGTTTCAATTACATAAATCATTCCACCAGTTTTGACAACATAATCAAAACGTTTCTCTGTCTTACCTTGATTAGAAATAGCAGATAAATCAACACCCCATTTATCAGTAATCTCGTGAATATACATTTCCTTAAAGTAGGTTTCATCTTTTACGAAACCTGCTTTTTTTATAAATACCTCTACTAAATTCTCCATCAAATGACCGCCTCTATTTTTGCGACCATTAGAGTCTAATCCGGTTTCTACTCCTGTAGCGTAATCAATTAAATTACTTATTATATGATTTTCTAAAAGATCGAACAAACCTGTCTTTTCCATAAAATACGTATACTGTTCTTTATCGCTTTCATCATCAAATTTAAATTTTTTGATATTGAAATTATATAAATAGCCACCATTTTCGTCTTGGCAATAAATTTCCTTGGCGCGAACAGCTAATAATAAAGGAATGCATTTCAAAACCTCAGGATATTTATCAACTAAGGAAACAAAATCACTTTTTATATTTTTTGAGCCAATAAGAGAATTAAGAATGTTAAGCTCAATTTTTATCTCATCCACATTATGATGGACTTTTTTAAAATCAATATAATACCCATAGTCAGCAATACTATCTCGAAAACTACTTAACCACTCAGCAAAATCTCTTTTCATAATTCCATCTCCAATCTAAAAATTAGTTATAAGAAGTTCGTTTACCTTTCCTCTACCATTACTATTTCTGTTAATCATGCGAGAAGCTTGTACTCGCTTAATATTATATTTAGCATAGAGGTTATCAAAAAAATCGTCATCAGCATCAGAATTTTTCGGATCTGAATTACTAGCTACTATTTTGGCGCCTTTTTCATTTAATCTATCTATAAATTTAGCAAGAGCTATTTGATCATCATCGTTGAAAGAATTTTCTGTATATGCCGTAAAACTAGAAGTTTGTGTCAATGGCCTATACGGCGGATCTATGTAAACAAAGGTATTTGCATCAATGAAGTCTTCAGCTTTACAATACTCACCACAAACTATCGTTACGTTTTGCAGTTTCTTGGAAATTGCAATTAGATTATCATTATCACATATCAAAGGTTTCTTGTAATTACCAACTGGCACATTAAATAAACCTTTTCTATTTACCCTAAATAGGCCATTGAAACAAGTTTTATTTAAAAAAATCATTAAAGCTGCTTTTTCTAAGTTAACGCTTTCATCTCCATTCACCTTTAGACTGTTAAAACGTTCTCTTTTATTCATATAATATTTTTTTCGATTCTCTTCTTCTAATGGTAGATAATCATTCTGAATATTTTGTAGGCAAACTATCAATTCATTTATGTTATCCTTGATTATGTGATAGGTATTAATTAACTCCGCATTTGTATCGCTTATATAAACTTCTTTTAATTGATATTTATTCAATATGTCAAAGAGTACAGCTCCACCACCAACAAATGGTTCTGCATACTTAGTTACTTTCATGCTTTTAAAAGGATAATATCTTTCAATTTCTTTAATTAATTGTCCCTTGCCACCAGCCCACTTTAGAAATGGCTTCATTCTAAAAACTTCACCTGCGTTCAAAGGTCTAATTGTATTTTTAGGAATAATCCACATTTCGTTTAATGTAGCTGCATTCTCAATTTCATTAGCTATACATAATTTCTCTACTTCACTTTGAGGTATTCCCCAATTAGAAGCCGCTTCTTTAGCAGTTATATATTCCACTCTATATCACTCCAATATAATTTACAGATAAATTAATTATTCCCGTTTATAAAAAAACAGTCCCTACAACAATAGGAACTGCTCAATCCATAACGAACAACCTCATACTCAACAAAAGCGAGCACAAATCACTGCACGTAACTATTAAATTTTCATGTTTCAATTATATCATGAATATCAATTTACTTCAATGTTTTCATTAAAATAATGAATAAATTTTTAAACTATTATATTCTACATGGCCAAAAACCCTTTAAGAATTAATCATTGCTTGAATTATCTAAGTGCTATATAATTATGGTATGCCAATATATCATAGAAAGGAGATAAAATATGTGCACTAACAAACACTACTACTGCATGTTCAATAATATTACAGTTACATCTAGTGATGTTATTGAGGAACAATATAAAGAATATATTTGTATAAGGTTTGAGCGACCCAATGACAATGGCTTTGACTTTGCTGAAATCATCATGCCTGACAAAACAATCATCAAATCCTATGGTTTCTCAGAAGAAGAACTATTTTGGATTGAATCCTTTGCTAATGATAATTTGTTATTGATATGGGAAATGGCAAAGGGGGAATCCAAAATTGCCTAAAATATTAGCAGCATTTTTAGGATATTTATTCTACTTTTGGGCAAATGAAACCAACGAACCAATACACATCCATGTTTCTAAAGGAAAACAAACAATAAACGCAACAAAATTTTGGATTACAAGCTCTGGAGTGGAATTAGCCAACAACAACAGCCAAATTCCAGATAGAGAAATAAGACAAATCACCAAATACCTAACTATGAACAGAGAAAGAATTATTGCTCAGTGGATTAGTATATTTGGATATGGTGAAGTAAAGAAATAATCAATCTGACAGAATCCTTGCAAAAGGGTTCTGTCTTTTTTATGCCTAAAAAACTCAAAAGCAGCCTGCGTAGTGCAGACTGCTTTAAACTAGTTAATACATCATGTTAGTAACCATAGCATAATAGAATTTAACTTTCTTACAGCTCATGTGCCATCTTTTCTACCTCAGCATAAGTTAAGCCAGTCACCTCAGCAACATCCTCAATAGAGTTTTTCTTAAGAAGTAGTGCCTTGGCAATTTGAATGCTTTTCTTT
>Kit_p2__coassemble_2852_pt1 | contig 9398 bp, 9 predicted proteins | sample Kit_p2__metabat2_low_PE_049 | metagenome-assembled genome bin Kit_p2 | reverse complement strand
TTATCAATGAGCTGTGTTTCTAAACGATGCATAGCACTAAGCTCTCTATTGCACGCTGACAACGCAGAGCTGCGCAAAGTAACAGCAGCATAGGTCAATAGCATAATAGCTCCAACCACACTGCATACCTGTACAAGCACGCTGCTGCTTTCCACTGCAGGCTTCTCCTGTACATTTCTTTCTACAACGCGCACCTGCTGGCGGGGCTGCTCAGCCCAACGCTCGTGGCTATAGTCTCTGGCTAAATTATCGTAATCCTTGCCCCACATATTAACACCTTCACATCAAATCTTTATAGCATATCTAAGCCGTGCACTGCGTGAGCGAGGATTTTCCTCAACCTCCGCCTTGGACGGAACGATGTTTCCAACCTTTTTCAAAAGTGGTTTTTTGCCACATACACAAACCGGCAGCTGCGGAGGACAGGTGCACCCCTTAGCCAGTCTAGCAAAAACCTGCTTTACAATTCTATCCTCTAGGGAATGGAAGGTAATAACACCAATGCGACCGCCGCTCTTTAAACGCTCAACAGCGGTACAGATGGTATCCTCCAAAATTCCCAGCTCGTTATTAACCTCAATGCGGATTGCCTGAAAGGTTCGCTTTGCCGGATGAGGACCATCAATTCTTGCTCCCTTGGGAATAGCCCTTTTAATAATATCCACAAGCTCATAGGTGGTGGTAATGGGCTTTTCCTTACGCGCCGCCACGATAAACTGAGCAATACGCTTACTCCAACGCTCTTCACCGTACCTGTAGATAATATCTGCCAGCTCCTCCTCCTTGTAGTGATTAACCACGTACTCGGCATCAAGCTTAGCATTTTTATTCATACGCATGTCCAAAGGACCGTCATGCATATAAGAAAAACCACGCTCAGGAGTATCAAGCTGATAGCTGGACACGCCCAAATCAAAGAAAATACCATCTATTTGGTCAATGCCCTTGGCGTCTAGTACATTAGCAAAATCCTTAAAATTGGACTGTGCCACTGCTGTCTGACAGGTAAACTTGCCCAAAAGACGCTCAGAGGCAGCCGCTATCGCGTCAGCGTCCTGGTCAATACCTAAAAGTAAACCACCCGCCTCTAGCTGAGAAGCAAAGCCCCTGCTATGACCAGCACCACCCATAGTGCAGTCAACATAAATACCATTTTTATCTGTTATAAGAAACTCCACGCTCTCCTTGAGCAGGATGCTTACATGCTTAAATTCCATCTTTTTCCGCCCTTAAATTCCCAAGCTAGCTAACTGCTCCGCTAATTCATTAACGCTTTCCTCGTTAGCATCGTTATATTCAGCCCATTTCTGAGCATCCCAAATTTCAGCTCTATTACCTACACCTACAATCACCGCATCCTTTTCCAAGGAAGCATGACGACGAAGGTTAGGTGGCAGCAGTACCCTGCCCTGCTTATCGCACTCGGCCTCGCAGGCACCGCCAAATAAAAAACGTGTAAACTTACGGGCATCTCCAAGGCTCATGGGCAAAGCAGCCAGCTTTTGCTCCAACAGCTGCCACTGCTCCATATCATAAACAAAAAGACAGCCATCCAAGCCCTTGGTAATGATGAATTTCCCGCCTAAGCTTTCCCTAAGCTTAGCAGGCATAGCAAGACGACCCTTTGCATCTAGGGTATGTTCGAATTCACCTAAAAGCATATCAGTCGCCCCCTTTTTCACCACATTAACCCACTTTTTACCATTATATCTTTATTTCCCACTTCTTGCAATAGGATAAGCCTGCTATAGAGGGGTTTTTCATAAAATATTTACAAATAAATTAACATTATTGACATAAATATTCCGCAAAAAATTTTCCCACGACATTTGGAGATTATTGCCCCATGTGCTATAATATTGAAAGCGATGAAAACACGCTTAAAAAACGTTAAAAGGAGACTATAAATTATGGTAACTAAAGATACTGGCATCATCGAAGCAGTTCAAAATCATCCTGAAATCATCGAGGTTTTCGCTGAATACGGCTTAGGCTGCATCGGCTGCATGGCTGCTCACTTTGAAACCATCGGCCAAGGCGCTGGCGCTCATGGCATCGACGTTGACGCTCTGGTTGAAGACATCAACAAGGTTATTGCTGAAACCGAAGAAAACAAATAATCCAACTAACAAGACCTCTGGACTAAGTAAAGCTTAGACCAGAGGTTTTTCTATTTTCTGCTATTTCCCATAAATGGACTATTTTCATGTTAATGTGGATAACTTCCATCTTATCCACAACTTGTGCACAACACAATCCACAATTGTGGATAAGATAACTAAAGCTTGTGAACAGCTACATTTTGACTACTATCAGCAGAGTGCACATCAAAGCAAGCATCTAAATACAGCGCTTAAAATAACACCCAGATTTAAACATCTACAGTATGTATTAGTAATTAAATACCTAAATATATGCATAAAAAAACTGGAATTTGAGAATTTCCCAAACTCCAGCCTCGCATAGCCAATGCAGTTAATTTTATCCAAATATCGCATTCACTGATAAATTTGTAAATATTCTTGTTCACGAAAAGCAACACATGCTTTTATAGCAATCATAGTAATAAGCAAATTAAACACTCAATATTGCAGCTTCATAGCTCTATTTACGAAAATAAAAAAGCACATAAGTCTAAGACTTATGTGCGAATATACTTGGTGGAGACGAGGAGAATCGAACTCCTGACCCCCTGCTTGCAAGGCAGGTGCTCTCCCAGCTGAGCTACGCCCCCGAAGTGATGTTGAAATTATAATGCAAGCTCAAGCATTTGTCAACAATTTTTTTGAAAAATCTTTGCTCTTTTTATTATTAACATATTTCAGCTACTAAAACCTCTATCTCAAAGCTGCTGCAAATCATAAGGCACCGTATTATTCAAAGCAAAGCTTACGCAGATATAGCCATCGCTAATTTAAAACAGCATAGCTTGAAGCACACTTCATGTTCTAAGCAAAGCTCCCTTAAAATATAAAACGGACCTGCAGTATTTCCCGCAGGTCCGCAATTTTAAGTTTATTTTACTAAAGCATCATCAATAAATTGAATCAAGCCAGCCTCAACCTCATCACGCAGCTCCAGCTCGTTGTGGATTTCATGACGATAGCCGGTATATGCTCTAACAGTAGTTTTGTGACCGGTATTAGCTAAAAGATTAGCCACATGGTACAGGCCTTCGCCATAGTTGCCACAGGGGTCCTGGTCGCCAGCAATCAGATAAACAGGAATATTCTGCGGAACCATAGGTGCCCATTCATCACTTTCGATGAAATGATACAGCTGTACAAAATCATAAGCCAGCTCCAAGGTTGTATCAAAGGTATTGAACATATCGCCTGCATGGTCGCTAACAATATCAGGATTATTGGCAATCCAGTCCGCAGGACCATTGGGATTTTCTACACGTGCAGTCATATCCATAAATACCTTGTCAAACCATTCACCACAGGGTTGGTAGGGGTCTGCTTCATAGGCAGCCTTAAACTCAGGATTATTGTATTGAATCTCGCAGCCCTTCCATTGGGAGCATACGCCGCAAAGCATCAAGCCCTTAATATCAGCACCAAAATGAGCAGCATAAGCACGTGCCAGCATGGAGCCCCAGCTATGACCAAAAACAAAATATGGAACATCAGGATAGTCCTTTACAGCAATATCATGAAGCTGCTTTTCATCCTGCAAATAAGTCATATAACCACCAGAATGAGGATCACCTAAATGACCTCCATCATAGCCAGTCTTGCCATGACCCAGATGGTCGTCAGCATAAACAACAAAGCCTGCCTGTTGGAATTTGCCAATCATGTGCAAATAACGACGAGAATGCTCGCCATAGCCATGAATAATTTGGATAATACCACGCACCTTACCCAAGGGGCTATAAGCCCAAGCCTTAATGGTATCTCTGCCATTTGCAGAAGGAAAACTAATCTCACGAATAGACATGTGTACGCCCTCCTTTAATTTAAAAGCTAGCTCCATTATAGCATTTTTAGATAAGTATAGGCAAAAATACACAAGCACCCAAACAACAAAAAGAGTAAGCAATTTTTACAATAAACTGATTATACTAAAAACAATATGCTATAAAAGCATATACTTGTCTTGACCAAGAAAATAATATGCTTTTAAAATAATAACTACTCAATTAAATTTTACAAAGAGGTATATATTCTTTATCATTACGCTAAATAGTAATACTTGTTTTTTATTATCAATAAAGCAGCATTTATGCTATAATTACCGTAAACATAATAATTTAAACAATTAATAATAATCCATAATGGAGGCTGAACATGAACGAACAATTAAAACAGGATTTAAAAATACTGCAGGAAAAAGCAATTTCCTATGGCGCCAGCGCCACCAAGGTTGTAGATATTTCTACCGTTAAGGTTGGTCTGTGGACTAGAATGAAATGCCAATATGGCTGCCCCAACTTTGGCTCCAACCTTTGCTGCCCGCCCTATGCCCCCTCATATGATGAAACTCAGCGCTTCCTATCCGAATACAAATATGGCATCATCGTAGAATATACCATTGACTGCCCCGAAATTACTGCCAATGATTTTACCGCCATCGATATTCAGCTGTGCAACGATTTACTAGAACTGCTGCTAAAGGTAGAAAAGGACGCCTTTCTATCCAACCACTACCGTGCCTTTTCCTTAAAGGCTGGACGCTGCCGCTTGTGTGATGAATGCAACCTCAAAAAATGCGAACACCCCACCAAGGCACGCCCCTCTTTAGAAGCCTGTGGCATTGACGTCTTTGCCCTTGCCAACGACAATGGTTTTAATATGAAGGTCATTACAGGACCCATTACGCAGCTGAAAATTTACGGCATGGTGCTGATAGAATAATATGCAAACCCCAGTATTTATGGGCTTTGTAAGTACATTGTAAAATAATGTAAAAAAAATCTAAAAAATTTTTAAAAAAAGGCTTGCCAAAACCATTATCCTCTGTTATACTTAATTACGTTCTAAGGAACAGTTACCTGTTCCGGGATGGTGTAATGGTAGCACAAGTGACTCTGGATCATTTAGTCTGGGTTCGAGTCCTAGTCCCGGAGCCATATGGCGCTATGGTCAAGCGGCTAAGACGTCGCCCTCTCAAGGCGAAATCAAGGGTTCGATTCCCTTTAGCGCTACCACGAGATTAGAGCTCACACGAATGTGTGAGCTTTTTTTATTTATACGATGAGCACATACTCATAAAACTGAGAGGAGGCTTCACGATGTACGATAAAATTCTTTTGTGGTGGAAGGACAAAAATATAAAAACTGATGCTGATTTAGCGGAAGCTCTTAATGGTCATATAATTTCTTTTGCCTATAATTCTGGTAAAATTGAAAATGACAATGTTACTTATCATGATACAAGAGAAATTTTTGAAACTGATGGAGTTACCTCGTATACAGGTGATCTTAGAACGCTATATGAGCTGCGTAATACCAAAACAGCTAGTGAATATTTTTTACAATGCTTTGGTCAGCACACACCACTTTCAGAAGCTTTTATAAAAAAAACTGCAAAAAATTCTTACTATGAACACTTATGATTCCAGACGCTGGCAAAAAGGTGAACGCCCTGGCACATACAAGCTAGGAGACTATGTAACCGGAAAAGATGAAATCGTTGCCCTTGCTGAAGATGTTCCTGCTGAAATGCAGGAGCTCATAAACGACATGGAAACTGTTCCAAATTCTAAGGCTTTAATTGCTGCTGCTTTTTTCCACGCCAAAATGGAAAATATTCACCCATTTGCAGATGGCAACGGAAGAACAGGAAGATTGGCTATGAATTATTTTTTGGTATGTCATAACCATCCCCCTATTGTTATTCATGAAAAGGATAGAAGAGAATATTTTAAGGCCTTAGAAGCTTGGGATAATGACCAGGACTTAAAGCCACTAATTGATTTTTTACGTTCACAAACCGTAAAAACATGGAAAAAGCAATTAGATAAAGCAGATAAAACCAAAAGAAAACTTACCTTGACTGAAATACTTTCAAAAAAATAAAGTTGATATATTACAAAAAAACGCTGTGTATCTACACAGCGTTTTTATTTTTAGAATTTCATTTACTATCGTATTACATACTATATAAAACATAGCTCAGTCATCCAATAATTTTTACTCAATTCTATATATTTCAACTTGCCACTTTTCTCCACAATCTACACCATCTTCAATAAATTTTATGTTTACATTCTTTTTTTTAGTCTTAAATTGCAATTAGAAGTTGCACACTTTCTAAAAATCATATACAAAAATATTGACCGACTATCCCAAAAATCAATTAGAATAATCGGTCATTTTACAAAAACATTCGTTACATTCTACAAACTCTAAGGTAAAAGTTACTAGGTCATCAATCACACAGTGAACTCTCCAACAGAAGTTCTTGAATTTCTTTGCTAGACTTTATGATAGCTTCGAGATATATTTTCCTTTCATCTACAGAAATGCCCTTAACCTGAGCATCATTAGACAATCTTCTAATAATCTTATCTAATGGAACATCATATTCAAGTGCATCAACAATTTTAGCTTCTACCACCTTGTCACTATAAAAATTGTTACGTAAATAAGGCGATTTTCCAGCTTTATAATACTCTACATCAGCTATGGCTTTTTCCAAAACATCACTTACCAATTCATATTCAGCCTGCTTTCGTAGATATACGAAGTCAATACTCTCATAATGTGAATAAATCATCATTTCAGGAATTTCGTTATTATCCTGCCAAAACTCCCGTCCTTTTAATCTATCCAGTATAATATCCTCTACACCTATAATTTCAGCAACACCGTACTCTGTTTTTACTTCTGTCACTCTACTTATATCGCCAAGTAAAGGTGGTTTAGGGAATTCAACTACAACAGATGTATCAGGATGAAACCATGTATAACCTTCACCTATAGAAAAGCCTAACGAAGTCATGATTTTAGCAATTTGGAAATCATCTTTAGCAATGAAATCTATGTCTTTAGTCATGTAGCTTGCAGCAGTATAAAATTCTACAGCGGAACCACCTACAATAACTAATTCATTAGCAAACTCTTTAGCCAACGAACATATAAGAGCAGCTATTAAAATTCGCTCATTAACTGGATCAGATAAATTCTCTTCATGGATTTTTTTTATGATATTTTTATCTATATCTTGCATAATTCATATCCCTTATCCGTCTTTACTAATTTGCCGGATTTAATCCATTCATTCCATGCATTACCAGCAGCCAAAACCAATGCTTTCTTCTCTTCAGGAGTTCTTACCCTGCCACGAGTACGTTTATAGGTCCTAGCCTCCGGTGTCAAATTCATTAGGTCAGTTCTTCTTTTTTTCATCCACGCAGATAAATCTGTTACCTTTTCTATACTCATAACCAGAAAACTCCTTTCTCAATTATATTTTAAAACACAAATGGTTAATAAGAAAACACTTATGATAATCACTACAAATCAAGTTTAGCATAAGTAACAGATGATGTCAAAATAGGAGTTTTTGCTATACACTACCAGCTCTTTTATTTCTAAATTTAGCCAATGAAAGGTAGCGCTTAGCGCTACCATTTTTTGTTTTCTACATAAACCCCTAATCTAATAAATCTTAAACAAGGGCTCATTGTAAAATGAACCATATAATTTAGAATGAAAAGAAGCAGGACACTGGGAGATGAGCCCCTATGCCCTGCTTCTTGGTTATTTGGAATGAGCGGTAATATATTTTTGATTGCGACTTTTAGGTTTATCGGGAATCGTCATTTCTAATTGCCCAGATTCTAAAAGCGGATTAATATGCTTCACAGTGAAGTTTCTTAAATCTTTGAAACCACATAATGCTGCAAGCTCTTTCTTTGATTTGGGTGTTGTGCAAAAGGCCAAAATCTGTTTGGATACCGTTGATAGTTCAGCATCTTGGTTGGTAACTTGGTGGATAACTTGCTGGGTGTCACCCTCTAAGTTGTAGTTTACATTTTTCAAGATGACTCTGAAATCTGTTGCCGTTGAGAAAAACACAGGTTTATAGCTTTCAGTATAGCCAGGCAACTTTTCTGTTTCACTAACGATTTTGCGCAGACCACTTCCACGGCGTTCCATGTATTTCATTCGGTGGAACAGGTCAGCAATCACAGGGTTTCGACGCATTGAACGGATACTGTAAATATCGTATTCGTGAATTGAGCCGCCTCCAAACATACCTCCTGGAGATGTGATTTCCACCCGATCATCAAACATATCAATATGTACTTCGCTGCCAAGCACAATGTAATCACGATGGATGAGCGCATTGACAAGAGCCTCTGTTACAGCTCGTTCAGCATAATCCGGCTTGTCTACACGATACTGTGCCTCTTTGACAAAACGGACTTTGGAATTATTGCGAATAAATTCACTGCCGCTTTTCAGTAGATAAATCAAATTCCCTTCGTATTCTTTATCGTCCAGCGCATCATCAAAGATAGAGCCTTTTTCCAAGTCATTCCACCGGGTACAGAACATACGGGAGTTATAAAGTGTGTGCTGATCAGTCATGAGCTTTCCGGCATTGGTCAAGAACCCATTTTTGTCAGCCAAACCGAAGGATACATAATCAGATGGCTCAAAGCGGAGGCCAGTTCGTTCCAGATAGGTTGCCTCCAGGAGTGTAAAGCTGTAATCCTTTTTCACAGCGTCTGTTGTTAAGGTATCGAAGGACTGATTGGTTCCCTTTAAGATTAGTTCATTCACAATGTAATCAGGGGCAATTATGCTTTCATTTCCAACACGGATATATGCTTCCATCACGCCGTCTGCCTTGTAATAATATGGGGTGCTGCGGCCGGGAGTAACCTCTAGAGCTAACAGATTTTTACCATCTTCCTGTAATGGTTTTAAGATAAACTGCGGTAATGGTGTGATTCGTTCCTTTATCAAGCGACTGATAGCTTCAGCATCTTTTTGAACATCGGAAAGTCCAACTGGATTCCGATCGTTAGAGATGCCAAAGAATAAGGTTCCGCCAATTCCGTTAGAAAAAGAACTCACGCTTTTCAGCCAGCTTTTGGGTTTCTTTATTTCAAGTGCAACTTTGAAATCACATTCGGTTGCTTCAGCAATTAGCTGTTCTAGCATAAAATCCCTCCTTTGAGGTATTGGTAGTTTCTTTATATTATACCCTTAAGAAGAATCTATTTCAACGATAGGCACATGGAGCTCAGAGAAAATATTTTAAGAGGAGGACTTTTTATGGCAACCACAAGAATTATACCGCTTCATGTCGGCAAGGGCCGCACAGAAAGTCGGGTGATTAGTGACATCATCGACTACGTGCCCACCCCAAAGAAAATAAACCTAAATTGCAATTAGAAGTTGCACACTTTTTGAAAATCAAGCTGCGTAAATCTT
>Kit_p2__coassemble_1785_pt1 | contig 13887 bp, 9 predicted proteins | sample Kit_p2__metabat2_low_PE_049 | metagenome-assembled genome bin Kit_p2 | reverse complement strand
GGCCGCAGGACAGTACGAACAGAACTGCAGTTACAACCATAGGAGAAGGAGAACCGCCCATCATACCAACGGTCCATTCAGCGATCAGTTTGCCAGCGCCGGTTTTGTCCATTGCTGCGGATACAGGCATCATACCTGCGAACAGGAAGATGGTTACCCAGTCGATAGAAGCATAAGCTTGTTTTTCAGTCAGGCAGCCAGTCAGTACGCAAACCAGAGCACCGATGATAGCAGCCATTTCCAAGGATACGCCAGGGATACCAATAGCCATTACCAGAACTACAGCAGCCAGGATAGCACCGGAAATCATTTGTTTGGATTTAGAGGTTTCGTTAGCTTCGATTTCTTGTTCGATTTCTTGGTCAGCATCCAGTTGTTTGTTAGGCAGCAGATGTTTACCAATGAACATCATGTACAGCATACCAGCGATGGATACGGGGATACCAATCCAAGCGAATTCGAAGAAGCCGAAGGGCTCCAGACCTGCAGCACTCATAGCGCCAGTTGCGATGATGTTCGGAGGAGTACCTACCATGGTGATGATACCGCCCCAACCGCAAGCGAATGCCAGAGGCATCAATTGACGGGAAGCAGGAATCTTAGCAGCAGAGCAAATGCCCAGTGCTACAGGCAGTAAGCAAGCTGCAGTACCAGTGTTGGACAATACAGCAGACAGAGTAGTACCAACAACCATCAGACCAAACATCAGGCTGTTTTCGCCGGTACCGCACATTTTAACTACGGTATTACCAATTTTTTGTGCCAAGCCAGTGTAGAACATGGAAGCACCAACTACGAACATGCCAGCGAACAATACTACAGTGGAGTTAGACAGACCAGTGAATACTTGTTTTGCAGGGATCAGGCCCATCAAGCCGCACGCGATTGCGCCAGCCATAGCAGTAATTGCCAAAGGAATAAGTTCGGTTACGAAGAATAATGCAATTACCGCCAACAGGATTAAACATTTAATTGCTGGGGACATTATGAGTTCCTCCTTTAAAAAAATATTTATATACAATGCATTTGCATTATATATCGCAAAGAAAAACTTGTGAAAGAACATTTACTTTATTGGTTACTTGATTTTTATCTCCTAACCACAAGACAATAATAGCAATATTCCTTTTGGGTTTCTGTTGCCTGTGCAACACTTTTTAAGCACTGATTCTTCTACCACAAGTCAATAGCTTTATCACTAAATTTATATAATTTATTTACATCTATTAAAGTTAATATATTCTCTTCGCAAATATCCAGTGTATATCTAATTAATATTGCATTAGCGCTCATTTTTAATAAAATAAAAACGCCGCATTTTTAATGCGACGTTTTTAGTACTTACATTACTTTTTTAACTAAAGTTAGTATTAAGTTTCTTTTGTCAAGCAAACCAAATTATTTGCCAGGGAAGAAGGGCCATACCATGGGGATTACTACCAGGGATACGATGAAAGCTACGATTACCAGACCGGTACCAGCTTTAACATAGTCCATGAATTTGTAACCGCCAGGGCCAAGTACCAGAGTGTTCGGAGGAGTACCTACCGGAGTTGCGAATGCGCAGGATGCTGCAACTGCGATAGCCATCAGAACTGCTTTCGGGTCAGCGCCCAGTTGTTGAGAAATTGCGATACCGATCGGGCACAGCAGAGCTGCGGATGCGGTATTGGACATGAATTGGGTCAAGCCGCAGGACAGTACAAACAGAACTGCAGTTACAACCATAGGAGAAGGAGAACCACCCATCATGCTAACGGTCCATTCAGCGATCAGTTTGCCAGCGCCGGTTTTATCCATTGCAGCGGATACAGGCATCATACCTGCAAACAGGAAGATGGTTACCCAGTCGATGGAAGCGTAAGCTTGTTTCTCAGTCAGGCAGCCAGTCAGTACGCAAATCAGAGCGCCAATGATAGCAGCCATTTCCAGAGATACACCAGGGATACCAATAGCCATTACCAGAACTACAGCGGTCAGAATAGCACCAGAAATCCACATTTTTTTGGTGTCAGTGCTGGTAGCTTCAATCTCTTGCTCGATTTCTTGGTCAGCACTCAGTTCAACCTTCGGCAGCAGATGTTTGCCGATGAACATCATGTAAATCATACCAGCGATGGATACGGGGATACCAATCCAAGCGAATTCGAAGAAGCCGAAGGGCTCCAGGCCTGCAGCACTCATAGCGCCAGTTGCAATGATGTTAGGAGGAGTACCTACCATAGTAATGATACCACCCCAACCGCAAGCAAATGCCAGAGGCATCAATTGACGGGAAGCAGGGATTTTAGCTGCGGAGCAGATACCCAGTGCAACGGGAAGCAGGCAAGCTGCAGTACCAGTGTTGGATAATACAGAGGATAAGCAGGTACCAACCATCATCAGACCAAACATCAGGCTGTTTTCACTGGTACCACACATTTTAACAACGCTGTTACCAAGTTTTTGTGCCAGACCGGTGTAGAACATGGAAGCACCAACTACGAACATACCTGCAAACAGTACTACAGTAGAGTCAGCTAAGCCGGTAAATACCTGCTTTGCGGGGATAAGGCCAAGCAATCCGCAAGCGATTGCGCCGCCCATAGCAGTAATTGCCAAAGGAATGAGTTCGGTTACAAAGAATAATGCAACTACTGCCAACAAGATTAAACATTTAATTGCTGGGGACATTTTAAATTCCTCCTTATAAAATTTTCTATATATAATGCTCGTGCATCATATACCATTAAAGAACAATCCTCTAAGAAGAGGTGTAATCTTTATCTTGATTACGAGGCTATGATAACAATATTTTTACGCAAAAACTGTTGCCTAAGCAACATTTTTCTACTTACTTTTATTACATATTGCTTTGCTATGTTTATAAAGTAAAGTAACTATAATAATATTTATATAGATTATTTTTTATCAGCCAATAAACACCATATAATACATACGATTTTAGAATTCTCTACTTTTTTATTTATATTAAGTATCATTTTTAAATTACTTTGATTTTAATACTTAAATATGTTTTTTAAGTAATTTTACTACTAACTTAATTTGCATAAATACACTCTCTAATGTAATATTATAGATTTTAATTTGCATCGTAAAATACACCCATGAAATAAACCAGATAAAACATGCAGTATAAGTAGCTTGAATGCGTCTCCATATCGCCATAAACGGCCTGTAGCGGTCAAAACACTATTATACGATGATTACCATAGGACGCCACCAAAAGCAGCTCAAAAAGAATATTACGCTCTTATACGCAGCCTTCTATATTATCTACCTAAAGCACTCACAAACAGCCTGTAGCAGTATTACCATAGGACGCTGCCAAAACATCTCAAAAAGAATATTACGCTCTTATACGCATCCTTCTATACTGCCTACAAAAGCACTCTTAAAAATATTAATCATGTAGACCATAGCTTCAATGTCTATGTCCATTAGCTGCTATAATTTGATTGTGGCATTTTAGGATAATAGACAAACCACTAGTCCATAATATTCACCATCCTTACTGTACAAAAGCAGTAAGGAAAATACGTATCACTGCTTTTTTACATAAAAAAATAAGGCCACCCAAAGGCAGCCTTATCCTTAGCTTTAGCAAGCTTCAATAATAGTAAACGTATTCTTTTCAAAATCAACTAAACCATCATTACGCATTCTAGCCAGCTCTCTAGTCAAGGCACTGCGATCAGCATCCAGATAATTAGCTAAATCAGTCCTATTGAAGGGAATGGTAAAGGTATTATTACCTGCATATTTAGCCTCCTGCTCTAAGTATGCCATAATCTTGCTACGTAATGTTTTTTTACACAGAATCTCAGTCTTCTCAATCAAGCGAGTATTGTTATCAGCAAGAATGGAAACTATATTGCACATCATACGACGGCAAGCAGGACTGTCCAGACTGCTATCTAATAAAAATCTACCTAATGGAAGCATCAGGACCTCGCTATTGCTAGCAGCAAAGTAGCTTACAGCAGACTTATCGCCCATTCTTCCTAAAAAGCTTTCGCCAAATACTGAACCTTCACCTAAATTAGTAATAATGGACTTGTCGCCCCAAACATCCTCTTTAATCATCTGCACAGTTCCTTCCAAAACTATGCACAAGCTTTCCACACAATCACCAGCTAAAAAGATATAATCGGATTTGGGAAAATGCCTAATCAAAGCATGAAACTTTTTCAATACCTCATTAATTTCATCTTTATCCAATCCGGCGAATAGCGGCAGTTCTGCATAATTAGGTGTAAAAACCTTTGTAGACATTAAATCACCATCACTTTTCATATATTTCATCATTATTATGTCTAAAAAAACTGTGTTTGTAAATATTTTGTAACTAAAGTAACCTTTATGTAATTTATGTTGCCTTCGCAACATGGTTACAATTACAAAATTTACTTATTTACGCTTATTTAATTACTTAATAATGCTGATTAGCCCACGCTTTTTTATAATTTTCAAAATTATTTACATTACAAATTATGTAAATAAAGAAACCCCTTGATATATATGTTTTTGTTGCATTCGCAACATCTAATATACTAAAGAATCTTTATAATGATGGCAAATGAGACACATTACTTAGGGCATTAGTAAAACTTAGCCCCCTAACCTGGCCTGTGCGCGTGGAGGGATGCGTACAGGCTTTCTTTTTGCCTAATTTTATACTACAAAAAAGGAAGCGCTCCTAGAACAGGAACGCTTCCTTAATTTTTTGCAGTTATTTAAACAAGCCTTTAATTTTGTCCATAAAGCTTTTCTTTTCAGGGTTAATTGCATCTCCGCAAACCTCTTCAAACTTACGCAGGACATCCTTTTGCTTTTCGTTAATCTTGGTAGGTACAACAACCTTGATGCGTACCAGCTGGTCACCACGACCGCCACCACGCAGGCTAGGAATACCCTTGCCCTTTAGGCGCATAACCCTGCCAGGCTGAGTGCCCTCAGGAATACGCATGGTAACCTTACCATCCAGTGTAGGAACCTCAACCTCAGCACCTAAGGTTGCCTGTACAATGCTGATAGGAACCTCGCACAGTACGGTAGTGCCATCACGATCAAAGAATTTATGCTGGCTTACATAAAGATATACGTATAAATCACCGCTAGGTCCACCCTTAAGGCCTGCCTCGCCCTCGCCTGCTACGCGCAGTCTAGAGCCATTGTCAACGCCTGCGGGAATCTTAACCTTAAGCTTTTTATTTTTCTTTTGGGTACCAGTGCCACGACATTTTTTACAGGGTTCACTGATAATTTTGCCTTCACCATGGCATTTAGAGCAGGGACGCTCGTTAACCATTTGGCCAAACATAGTGTTCTGTGTAAAACGAACATAGCCGCTGCCATGACATTCAGGACAGGTTTCTACCTTAGAGCCAGGCTCTGCACCCTCACCATGACAATGCTCGCACTTTTCATCTCTATAAAGATTTATTTCCTTTTCTACGCCAAAGGCTGCTTCTTCAAAGGTAATCTCCAAATCGAAGCGCAAGTCAGCACCACGCTGAGGACCAGCGTTACTACGTCCGCCGCCACGACCGCCTTGACCGCCGAAGAACATATCAAAAATGTCCTCCATACCACCGCCGCCAAAGCCGCCAGCGCCGCCAAAACCACCAAATCCGCCAGGACCGCCGCCCATGCCGCCATTTTCAAAGGCAGCATGACCGAACTGGTCGTATTGAGCACGTTTTTGCTCATCAGAAAGGACGTCGTAGGCTTCATTGCATTCCTTGAATTTTTCTTCAGCCTCAGGATTATCTTTATTCAAGTCAGGATGATATTTACGTGCCAGCTTGCGGTATGCTTTTTTCAGCTCATCTTGGGTAGCTGTCTTAGATACGCCCAGGACCTCGTAATAATCTCTTTTACTCAAAGCTTACACCATCCTATTGTTAATTATTTCTTGTCGTCAACAACTTCTGCGTCAACTACATCGTCGTCAGCTTTTTTAGCGCCCTCTGCGCCAGCTGCACCTTGAGCACCCTTAGCTGCTTCAGTTTCCTTGTACAGCTCTGCAGACAGCTCATACAGCGGTTTAGTCAAAGCTTCAGTGTCTTTCTTGATTTGCTCCAGGTCTTCGCCCTTCATGGATTCCTTCAAAGTATCCAGAGCGGTTTTAACCTTAGCAATCATGTCATCCTTGCCCTTGCCTTCCATGTCTTTCATGGTTTTTTCAGCTTGGTAGCACAGGGAGTCAGCTTGGTTGCGTACTTCTACGCCTTCCTTGCGTTTTTTATCTGCTTCAGCGTTAGCTTCTGCTTCTTTTACCATTTTTTCAACGTCTTCCTTGCTCAGGCTGCCGGAAGAGGTAATGGTGATTTTTTGTTCTTTGCCAGTGCCCAAATCTTTAGCGCTTACGTTTACGATACCGTTAGCATCGATGTCGAAAGCAACCTCGATTTTCGGTACTCCACGGGGAGCTGCAGGGATACCGCCCAGTTCAAAACGACCCAGGGTTTTGTTGTCTGCTGCCATTTCACGTTCACCTTGGAGAACATGGATGTCAACGGAGGGTTGGTTATCAGTTGCAGTGGAGAACACTTGCTTTTTAGAGGTAGGAATAGTGGTGTTACGATCGATGATCTTAGTGAATACACCACCCAAGGTTTCAATACCCAGAGACAGCGGAGTTACGTCCAGCAGCAGTACGTCTTTAACTTCACCAGCCAGAATACCAGCTTGGATAGCTGCGCCAACTGCTACACATTCGTCCGGGTTGATGCCACGGTCAGGCTCTTTACCGATGAATTTTTTCAGAGCAGCTTGTACAGCCGGAATACGAGAAGAACCGCCTACCAGGATTACTTTATCAATATCGTTTGCGGACAAACCAGCGTCGCTCATAGCTTGGCGAACAGGACCCATGGTGCGTTCTACCAGCTCAGCGGTCATTTCTTCAAATTTAGCACGGGTCAGGTCCATATCCAGATGTTTCGGGCCTTCTGCACCTGCAGTGATGAAGGGCAGGTTGATGTTGGTGGTCAAAACGCCGGACAGCTCGATTTTAGCTTTTTCAGCAGCTTCACGGATACGTTGCATAGCCATGCGGTCAGTAGTCAGGTCAATGCCTTCAGCTTTTTTGAACTCGCTGGTCATCCATTCCATGATTTTGTTATCGAAGTCGTCGCCGCCCAGATGGGTGTCGCCGTTAGTTGCTTTTACTTCAAATACGCCATCGCCCATATCCAGAATGGATACGTCGAAGGTGCCGCCGCCAAGGTCATATACCATAACTACTTGGTCTTCGCCTTTGTCCATACCGTATGCAAATGCTGCAGCGGTAGGCTCGTTGACAATACGCAGAACTTCTAAGCCAGCAATCTTACCAGCATCTTTAGTTGCTTGACGTTGGCTATCGGAGAAGTATGCAGGAACAGTGATAACTGCTTGGCTAACAGTTTCGCCCAGATAGTTTTCAGCGTCAGCTTTCAGCTTTTGCAGAATCATTGCGGAAATTTCTTCCGGAGAATATTTTTTACCATCAATTTCTACTCTGTAGCCAGCTTCGCCCATATGACGTTTGATGGAGCTGATGGTTTTATCAGGGTTGGATACAGCTTGACGTTTTGCCAGCTGACCTACCAGACGCTCACCGCTCTTAGAAAAACCAACAACGGACGGGGTCAGGCGCGCGCCCTCTTGGTTAGTGATGACGGTCGGTTCGCCGCCTTCCATAACTGCTACAACAGAGTTAGTAGTACCTAAGTCAATACCAATTACTTTAGACATTTTGTATTCCTCCTAAATCTTAACTAAAAGAATTAATTTACAAATTTATTTTGAGCAGGTTGCCCTGTTCTATTCATTAGAATTTACTCTAACCTTGCTATGACGAATTACCTTGTCATAGATTTTATAGCCCTTTTCAAAAACCATATCAATGGTTTCATCCTCCAGCTCCGGATTATTGGAGCGCATTACTGCTTCATGGAAGTTAGGGTCAAACTTTTGGCCTTCAGCTTCAATCTCCACCACGTTCAGTTCCTTAAAGGTATCCTCAAACTGGCGGCGAATGTGCTTCATACCTTCAATTACGGCTTCAATATCCTGAGTCTTAGCAACGCTAGCCTCAGCTCTTTCAAAATTATCTAAAACCTTTAAGAACTTGCTTACTACATTAGAAGTAACAAATGTGGAAAGCTGTTCCTTCTCGGAGTTAGTGCGACGACGATAATTATCAAAATCAGCCTGCAGACGGAGCAGACGGTTTTGCAGCTCAGCAATTTGCTCGTCCTTAGGGTCAACCTTTACTTCGGTTTCCTCAGCAGCTTCGGTATTTTCTGCTGCTTCCTGCGCAACCTCTTCATTTAACTCTTCTGCATTAGTGTTTTTAACATCTTCTTGCAAGGGTCTTCCTCCTTTTGCTTCTATTTATCTGTATTTTGCTCAAACATTGTTTTCAGATATTTATGCAGATAATCCATAACTGTGATTACCTTGCCATATTCCATACGAGTTGGTCCAAGCACAGCCATAGTGCCCACAATCTTGCCGTTTAAGCGGTAGGTTGCCTGTACCATGCTGCAGTCCTGAATACCAGTAAATTTGTTCTCGCTGCCAATGGTAATCCTTAGGCCGCTATCCTCTCCGGCTGCCAGCAAATCCTTAACAACCTTTTCCTCTTCAAGGATGCCTAAAAGATTTTTAACCTTTTCCACATCGCGGAATTCCGGCTGATTTAAGAGCTGCTTTGTGCCACCTAAGAAAACTCTTTGCTCCTGACTTTTACGTCCCATCCGGCGGATGGAGCTAACCAGTGAGCTAAAGAGTAGCTTATCATCGGCTACATTACTATGGACTGCATTTAAAAGGTCCTCTGTAATACCAGCAAGCTCGCGTCCCTCCAGCAGGCGGCTAATGCGTCCTGCCATATAGTCCAGCTCTTCAAAGCGCATTCCTACAGGAATTTCCACCACACAGTTATCAACATTGCCATCATCAGTTACGATGCAAAGGATGGCGTGATGCTCATCCAAGGGCAAAAACTTTAAATAACGGAAGCGGGCGCTTATGTCCCTATTGGCCAGAACCATGGAAACGTTCTGTGTCATACGGGAAAGAATCTTTGCCGTCGATTGAAAAATCTCTTCAATACTGCGGCGTCGTTCACTAAACCAGCTATTTATAAGCGCTCTGTCATTGTCGGTTAAGGTTCCCGGCTCAATCAGAGAATCTACATAAAAGCGATAGGCCTGAGCTGATGGCACACGTCCTGCAGAGGTATGTGGCTGCTCCAGATACCCCAAGAGCTCCAAATCACTCATTTCATTACGAATGGTTGCAGGGCTGAGACCCAAATCGTACTTGCGGGCAATTGTTCTAGAGCCCACAGGTTCGGCAGTTGAAATATAATCCTCAATTATGAGCTGGAGAATTTTCTTTTTTCTATCGTTTAGCATATTCCCACCTCATCTTCGATTGTTAGCACTCATTCGATTGGAGTGCTAACATCTGATACTAGAATAGCACTGCCCTAGTATATTGTCAACATAATTTTAGAGAAATTTAGCTTTATCACAAATAATTCAAAGATTGCTCTAAATAATAAAGGAACACTCTGCCAAAGCAAAATGTTCCTTTAAAAATACGTATATAACCGCTGTCACAGCTCTTCTTTATCGAGCATACTACAGCGACACAAATAAAGCTTCTACATTTATAACAGCCACTCTTTAATATTAGTAGGCAAAGCTCTGCAATTATTATCGTAAACAGCTTATCCTAACAGGTCTGAAAGTTTTGCTTTTGCCAACACTGCATATATCAAACAAAAATCTCAAAAATCTGATTACCAACAGCCATTCCCTGCTCCGTCAGTCGCAAATATCCGTTTTCCTTATCATAGACAAGCAGATTATGCTCTATTAAAGGCTGTAGCTCCTTACAATAGCGTTGCCACACATCAACACCAAAGCGTTCCTGTGCCTCATTTAAATCAGCTCCCTGAGAGCGGCGCAGGCCCATAAACATAAACTCACCAAAAAGCTCATCATCAGTAAGCTTTTCTTCCATATAAAGCTTGGCATACACTTTTTCACGTTCAACAGAATCTAATCCAGGCTTCTTTTTGGCGTTTTCAGGGCCTTGCATGGCATTTGCTGCTTCCGTGGGAGCCTTCTCAATGCTTGACACAACATCTGCTATTCCCTTAGCAGTTTTCTCAAGACATTGCTCAGTACCTGCACTTTCCTCAAACAAAGCCCTACTCTCAATCGGTGCGCCATACAACTGCTGTACTCCCTTTATATAAGGCACCACCATTTCCACCGCACTTCGACGCACCCTGCCGTCAAAGCCTGCTGCTGCAGCGCCAAAGGCGGCATAAGGATGGTATTGCCAATAAACAAGATTATGACGAGAATATTGCTCGTTTTTGGCATAGTTAGAAATTTCATAGCGTTTAAAGCCTGCAGACTTCAGCATTTGCTGCACTAAATCATACATATCAGCCGCAGTATCTTCATCAGGAAGCTGCAGCCTGCCACTATCTACTAGCTTAGCTAAGGGCGTTCCTTCCTCCACAATCAAACCATAAACTGACATATGCTCAATACCTGTAGCCAAAAGACTCTCAATGGTGGCTTTAAGACTTTCCAATAATTGCCCGGGCAATCCATATATTAAATCAGCACTAATACGCTCAAAGCCAGCAGCCTTAGCCAACTGGATTGCCTCCAAAGCTTCCGCGGCACTATGAATACGGCCAATAGTCTTTAGCTCTGCGTCATTTAAGGACTGTACACCAAAGCTGATACGGTCAAAGCCTAAGCTACGAAAAAAACGCAGCTTTTCTAAATCCGCAGTTCCAGGATTAACCTCAATAGTCGCCTCTGCAGGAGTACGCCAAAAGCCGTGCTTTTTTAAGGCGTTAACTATTTTAGCCAAGGCGTCCATAGGCAAGGTACTTGGAGTTCCACCACCAAAATAGATTGTTGCATCAGCTGCTACTTTGCCAGCTTCAGCTGCACGTCCTGCAATCTCTGTACATACCGCATCAGCATAAGCATCCATCTGCTGCCTGCTGCAGCCTGCGTAGGAGGCAAAATCACAGTACAAGCATTTTTGACGACAAAAGGGAATGTGTACATACACAGCCTGTGTCATTTTATATTCATTAGCATTCTTCATAGTCATCACTCTATTTTCATTTGATACTTTTATAATTCATATTCCATAATCTTAATAAACTTCTTCTAAAGAAAGCACCATTACCATGCTCATCTGCAAGCTTTTCAGAGACGAATGAAAAAAGCATTAGGACCATAGCATAAATCAAATAATTTTCATTACATAATAAAAGTACGAGGCTATCTTATGATAACCTCGCAACCTTAAATTTATTTTTAGTCCATTTTCAGAACAGCCATGAATGCCTCTTGCGGCAGCTCCACAGAGCCAACCTGCTTCATGCGCTTTTTACCCTCTTTTTGTTTTTCCAGCAGCTTACGCTTACGGCTAATATCACCGCCATAGCATTTTGCCAAAACGTCCTTACGCATAGCACGAACATTTTCACGAGCAACAATCTTATTACCAATAGCTGCTTGAACAGGAATTTCAAACATTTGGCGAGGAATCAGACTGCGCAGCTTTTCTACCAGCTGACGACCACGAACAGAAGCACTATCCTTGTGTACGATCGCAGACAAAGCATCCACAGGGTCACCATTTAACAGGATATCAAGCTTAACTAGATTAGAATAACGATATCCGGACAGCTCGTAGTCCAAGGAAGCATAGCCACGAGTTGCAGATTTCAGACGGTCAAAATAGTCATAAATAATCTCGCTCAAAGGCAACGCATAGTGAATCATTACACGAGTATCATCAAGATAGGTCATATTATCATACTCACCACGTTTTTCCTGGCTCAGCTCCATAACTGCACCAACATAATCCTTAGGTACGATAATGGTAGCAGCCACAAAAGGCTCCTCTACATGGTCAATAACAGTAGGATCAGGGAAGAGTGACGGATTATCAACCATCTCCACATCACCATTGGTACGGAACACCTGATAAATAACGTTAGGCGCAGTGGTAATCAGGCTCAGATTATATTCACGCTCCAAGCGCTCCTTGATAACGTCCATATGCAGCAATCCCAAAAAACCGCAACGGAAGCCAAAGCCTAAAGCATTAGAGGTTTCAGGCTCAAACACCAAGGAAGCGTCATTCAGCTGCAGCTTTTCCAACGCATCACGCAAATTATCATAATCAGAGTTTTCTACAGGATAAAGACCGCAGTAAACCATAGGAGTAGCCTTGCGATAGCCGGATAAAGGCTTATCAGCAGGATTTGCTACGCCAGTAACAGTGTCACCAACACGAGCATCACGTACATTTTTAATAGAAGCAGCAAAGAAACCTACATGACCTGCATCTAAGGAGTCAACACTTACAATACCAGGCTTAAAGTAACCAACCTCGGTTACCTCAAACTCTGCACCAGTTGCCATCATGCGAATTTTCATGCCCTTGCGCAGGCAGCCCTCCATAACACGGACATACAGCACAACGCCTTTATAGGCATCAAATTTAGAGTCAAACACCAACGCCTTTAAGGGTGCCTCTTCAGGACCGTTAGGAGCGGGTACACGCTCTACAATAGCCTCTAAAACATCTTCAATGCCAATGCCGGTTTTAGCACTGCACAAAATAGCATCAGAAGCATCAATGCCTATAACGTCCTCAATCTCACGCTTAACGTGCTCGGGATCTGCACTAGGCAGGTCAATTTTGTTAATAACGGGAATAATTTCCAAATCATTGTCCAAAGCAAGATATACATTGGCCAAGGTTTGCGCTTCAATACCCTGAGTAGCGTCAATTACCAGCAGCGCACCCTCGCACGCAGCCAAAGCACGAGAAACCTCATAGGTAAAGTCAACGTGACCAGGGGTATCAATAAAGTTCAGCATATAATCCTGGCCATCACGAGCATGATAAATGCTACGAACAGCCTGAGCCTTAATAGTAATACCGCGCTCGCGCTCCAAATCCATAGAGTCACAAATCTGCTCCTCCATCTCACGCTTGGTCAAGGTGCCTGTATATTCAATAAGCCTATCAGCCAGAGTAGATTTGCCATGGTCAATGTGGGCGATAATAGAAAAGTTACGAATTTTTTTCTGCTCCATCATAAGCTCCTTTTTCAATAAAATTTATCAGTACTATTTATTATAGCATTTACTGTCCAATACTTGCAATAAGCTAAACACCGCTATCTTTGCTCTGCAAAAAACTTTTTACATAATTTAGATTACAACGGGACCTTTTACATCCCAAAAAATCCTATTCATCAGGTTTTTGCAGATATTTTCACTTATATTAAAGAAAATTGCGGAAACCCCTTGCACAATCACGCCACACGTGGTAGAATATTCGAGTACAAGAAAATTCAGGAGGTGAAATTCGTTGCCGAACATTAAATCTTCCGTACGCAGTGTAAAAACCGACGCAGAACGTCGTGCAAAAAATGGTCCGATTAAAGCAGCTCTCCGTAAAGCTTCTCGCAATGTTGTAGCTCTTACCGAAACCGGTGCTCAAGAAGACGCTCAAGCTAAATTAGCTGTTGCTTCCGGTTTGATCGATAAAGCAGCTCGCAAAGGTATTATCCACAAGAATGCTGCAGCTCGCAAAAAATCCAGACTTGCTAAAAAAGTTAACGCTATGGCATAATTTGCCCTTTGGCATTGATTTTACAAGTAACCTGCTCTTCGGAGCAGGTTTTTTGCATTTTATGGACAGGATGATAATATCCGCCCACAATATAAATATAGAGACGGCATGGCTTTCGCGTATCGTCTCTCCATATAGTGTTACCAAAGAAAAGCTGCTTTAATGCCGTGGCTTTTTATTATTGAGTGTAAA
>Kit_p2__coassemble_1677_pt1 | contig 14548 bp, 9 predicted proteins | sample Kit_p2__metabat2_low_PE_049 | metagenome-assembled genome bin Kit_p2 | reverse complement strand
AACTTTTACCTTGTAAAAAATGAACGTGGCATTATGTGTATGGCGATGAGATAGAGATTGATGTGATATTTTGTTTATAAGTAAAATATAAAACTTGAGTTTTTTGTAAGAGAGGCTCAGTTTTTTTGAAATATGATTAAATTATATGAGAGCAATGAATTAAGTGTCAGAATTTGTCTGTTTCATATTGTATAATTGCATATATAATGAAAAAGAGGTTTTATATGCAGGATTTAATCGGTCTGTAGGGAATATATTAGTTATACAATTTGCTTAGGAAGGGAGTGAGTAAAATGCTTACAGCAGGTTGTGCCTTAAAGGAATACGAAATTAATAATGATTTTCATTCTGAGGACGAGTTGTGGGGCGCCATCAATAATGTTCTCAGTTCTAGAAGTAAGAAAACTACAAGCTATAAATTTTGCTTTTTAAAGTCAATTTTAGATAATATATACAACGTAAATGAAAATCTAGAAATGTCAATGCTTGATATTTTTTCACGCTTTGCTGAGATTTATTGGAACCTTATCGTAAAGCATCATCTGAATCAGATTCAACGAGGCAAAAAATCTGCTATAGGTAATTTAATTGAGGAAACTAGAAAGCGCAGTAATGCATGTGAGGATATGCGCTATGAATGGCTGCCAGAGGCAGAAAAGCAGCTGTTGGTACGTTGTGTAGTAACAGAATGCAGCAAATATGTTGTAGGTGCATTGTGTGCAGATTTGCGTGGTATCGTTTATGGCTTTGATAAGCGGAAAACTAAGATTAAGTTTAACTATAGTGCGTACATTTTCTTGGTTAAATATGCTTATATGATAGGTAAGCTTAATTACTTTGAATGGATTAAGTACATGGAAGGTATTAATGGCAAGGATGTAGCATATAATATTGCCTCGTGCTTGGATGATTCTTCTCAAAGAATGGATTTGAGTAGATATAGAAAAATGCTTATTGAGGGACTTAATCAGCATACCTGTTTCTATTGTGGCAAAGAGTTGCGAAGTAATTGCGATGTGGACCATTTCATCCCTTGGTCATTTGTTAAGGATGATAAGGCGTGGAATTTTGTGCCTGCCTGCAAGCACTGCAACACTAGTAAAAGTGATAAGCTGACGGAAAAGGTATATGTTGATGCCGTAATCAAGCAAAACCAAGAGCTTATTAGAAGGCCCATGCTTTTGGAAGAGTTTAAGCTAGATTTTGAAGGCTATAACGATAATAGACTGTTTGATATGTACAACAGTGCTGCTTTTAATGGCTTTATAACTGGATGGCGACCAAGAGGGTAGAAATTTTTCATCTGTAATAATTTATTATTCGTTTATTAAAATACAATTATATATTGTTATAAAGACAGTAAAAAGGTTTGAAATTCAATTATGATTTTCAAACCTTTTTCTTTTTTTACTTGGAAAGCGATTAAAAGTGAAAAGTGCTATATGCAATATTTTCCTAAGATTATGTGAGAGCAAGTCAACATTTTAGTATATGTATTGATGTTTGCATGATGTAAAGATAATAATATAGGCTTTAATGTAAGATATAAGTAATCAAATGTTGACTGGGGGGGGGACAAGAGCTATAATTTTACTATAAAATAGGTGATTTATAACCTTTTATAGGAGAAAAGTAGTTATGTGGTGTATGAATTGTCATATTGAAACAAATGAAAATATTTGTCCATTATGTAAAGAAAATACAATAGAAGAGATTCCTACAGATGTTCAATGGTGTCCTAAATGTAAGATTCCTATTCAACAAGAAATTAATCAGTTAAATTTTGGGACGTGCCCTCTTTGTAATGGGAAAACAAAGCATTTGTCAGTAGATATAAGACCTGTTTTTCCTGAGGAAAGATTATTGATTGAACTATTATTGGATAAAAAACCGCATGAATGGATTAATAAATCTGTTTGGGCTAATGGAAGCCGCTACTATGTAGATGGTAAATCCATAAATGTAGGCAGTAAGGTTTTTGAAAATGCAGATACAGATTCCTTAGCTAAAAAGTTAGAAACGCATAAGAATGAAAATAGTTATGAATATTTTAATAGTTACATAAACCTTTTTGTTGCTGCCAATAAGAATAGGCTTAATTACATTAAAAATGAAGCAACAGATTTTATTAGAAAGTCGTCTGAAAAATTTGAAGAAGAACAAATTGTATTGTCCTTTTCAGGTGGTAAAGATTCTACTGCAACCGCTGATGTTGTTATAAAAGCATTGAGTAATCCCAGTCTTGTTCATATTTTTGGTGATACAACTTTAGAATTTCCGTTAACAATGGAATATGCAGAAAGGTATCGTGAAAATCATCCCCAAGCAATTTTTCAAATAGCTAAGAATAGAGAGCAGATATTTTATGATGTATGCTCAGATATTGGACCTCCAGCGAGAATGATGCGTTGGTGTTGTTCCATGTTTAAGACAGGTCCTATTACTCGTGTTTTAAACAATTTATATCGTAATCAGCAAGTTCTAACATTCTATGGTATTCGTAAATCAGAGTCTGTAAGTAGAAGTAAATATAATAGAATTGAAGATGATGCAGAATCTGTGAAAATTCAAAAACAGACGGTGGCATCTCCAATTTTCTTTTGGAAAGATATTGATGTTTGGCTGTACCTCATTGCTGAAAACGTGGATTTTAATGATGCATATAGAATTGGTTATGACAGAGTAGGTTGTTGGTGTTGTCCTAATAATAATCAAAGAGCTCAATTTTTATCAAGAATTTATATGCCAGAACATTCAAAAAAATGGAGAGAATTTTTGATTGATTTTGCTAAGAAGATAGGTAAACCAGATCCTGAGGTTTATGTTGATAGTGGAAAGTGGAAAGCCAGACAAGGTGGTAATGGATTAGCTGCTGCTGGCGACGTTAAAATAAAATTTACTAATTGTACATCAGAAGAACATGCTAAAATTTATCGACTGTTACGTCCTTTTGATGATGGATTAGTAAATATGTTTACTCCATTTGGTAGAGTTGCTCCAGAATTAGGGCAAAAACTACTGAAAGAGGTTTTAGTTGTTGATGTACGCACTAATGTGCCAATATTGTCAATACAACCATTTGGCCAAAGTGAATTTGACTACGCTGTTAAAGTGCGGACTATGAATGTGGCTTCGCATGATGATTTACAGCGTATGGTTGGGTATCAAATAAAAAAATTTAATGCATGTCGTAAATGCTTAAAGTGCGAGTCGCTATGTAAAGCTGGAGCAATCTCGATTATTGGCGATGAATATTATATTAATCCGGATAAATGTGTGCATTGTAAGATGTGTGTAACACCTAAATATTTAGAAGGTGGGTGTATGATGGAGAAGTATTTGCGTACTAAATGATAGATAGGAGAAGATAGACAATGAAGTTCCGTGCTCATGAAACATTTTTTATAAGAAAAGGATGGCTTAGTAAGGGTATGAAATATGTATCTTTAAAGCCTAATGTCTTTGTTAATAAAGAAGAAAATCCTATGGATGTTCTAGGCATTGGTTCTAACATGGTCAAATCTCTTAGATATTGGCTTCAAGTTACAGGTCTTACTGAAGAAAGCAAAGGAAAAATGCGTGAACAGCATTTGACAGAAATGGGAGCATGCATTTTTGAGCATGATAGATATCTTGAAGAAATGGGTACGTTGTATTTATTGCAGTATAAATTGGCTTCGAATATTGAAAATTCTACAGCATGGTATTTTTTCTTTAATGTATTCAATATGTCAGAATTTTCCAAAGAAGATTTTGTGATTCAGATTCAAAAGTTTATAGCTATGGAAAATCAACAAGCGGTTGATATTGATGATAATAGTCGTAAACAGATTACACACGCTGTTAGATCTTTAGAAGATGATTTTTCTTGTATTGTTAATACCTATTTGCCTAGATATAAATCTAGTCCAGGTCGTGTTAGTGCAGAGAATAATATTGATTGTCCATTAGGTGAACTGGGATTAATTGATATTGTTTCTAAAAAGTCATATCGTAAATCTGTAGCCAACACAAGTACAATAAATCCATGGATTGCCTTGGCTATTTTAGTAGAACAATCTAATGGTGCTAAAGAAGTAGCATTAAATAGCTTGTTAGTAAATCCATGCAGCTTAGGTAAGGTTTTTAATTTAGATGCTTTAGGATTGCTTGAAGTTTTAAGATCAGTAGAAAAAATTGGTGAGATTAAAGTTATTCGCACAGCTGGTTTAGATGTTGTTCAATTTCTGAATGAACGTAGTTTTATGGAATGCGTTAAGTATTATTATGAAAATATAAATGAGCAATTTGGGAGTGTGTTTTGATGAATGAAATGATGAAGGTCGCTTCAGGGTTTCAATACTCTGTAAATATCGGTTTCGACCTAAATAATGATGAAAAATTAAGGAATTTTATTCCAACCCAATCTGCTCTTAGATTATTAGAAGAAATACTGCTTAGTACATTTCCTAGTTCTACAGACAGAGCGAGGGTGCTTATAGGTGCATATGGTAAAGGTAAATCACACATAGTTTTAACCATATTGGCTATGTTGATGAAAAAGGATTTGAATCTGTTTGAAAAGCTACTGCCTAAGCTGAAAGAGAATTCTAAGCTTTATCAAGGTGTATTAAATTACTATGAAAGTTCAAACAAGATACTTCCTGTTGTGATTACAGGTAGCAATACAAGTATTCCACAGGCATTTTTACTGGCATTACAAAAGACTTTGGCGCTGAATGATATGTTGGATGTAATGCCAGAAACTAACTATAGAGCAGCATGTAAGGTTATTAAAAGATGGGAAAAAGAGTATCCGTTAACTTATAAAGAGTTTCAAAAGAAAATAGATATACCAGTGTCTAAGTTTATAAGTCAATTAGATGATTTTGATACTGTAGCATATGGAAAATTTGAACGGGTGTATCCGTCGTTAACGGCAGGTAGTGAGTTTAATCCTTTTCTCGGATTTGATGTTATTGATTTATATGATGCTGCTGTAAAAGGTATAAAAAGTAAAGGTTATACTGGCATATATGTTGTTTATGATGAATTTAGCAAATTCTTGGAAGCGAATATTTCAGAAGCTTCTGTGAGTGATACAAAGATGTTGCAAGACTTTGCTGAAAAGTGTAATCGAAGTGGTGACAATCAATTACATATGATGCTTATTTCCCATAAAGAAATAGCAAACTACATTGATAAACTGCCTAAACAAAAGGTTGATGGATGGAGAGGCGTTTCAGAACGTTTTACGCATATTCATCTTAATAATAATTTTACTCAGACCTATGAAATCATTGCTTCTGTAATTAATAAAGATAATGATTTGTGGCAAGCGTTTATTGGTAAGCATAAGGCATTATTCGATAATATTGTCAGACTATATGAAAAACATAATATTTTTTCTGAAATGGGCAAAGATGTTATTGGAAAAATAATTTACGATTGTTATCCATTGCATCCGGTGTCCACTTTTGTGTTGCCTAGATTATCGGAGAGGGTAGCTCAAAATGAGAGAACACTATTTACTTTTCTATCTGCGAAAGGTATTAGTACTCTTGCCACATATTTAGAAAATTGTGATCAAGGAAAGTTTTCACTAATTACTCCAGATTGCATATATGATTATTTTGAGCCGTTATTTAAAAAAGAGGTATATTCTAGCGATTTGCATGATAAATATATTCTGACAAATGCTATTCTGGATAGCTTAGAAGCAGGGTCCTTAGAAAGTAAAATTGTAAAAACAATATCTGTAATCTATATATTAGAACAATTTGAAAAATTATTACCAACAAAAGCAGAAATCCTGAATATATATATTAATGAATATGGTGAAGAAAAAGTAAGCTGTGCTTTGGAAAACCTTATTAATAAAGAACTTGTTGTTTATCTGAAACAAAGCAATGGTTTTTTACGTCTTAAACGTAGTTCTGGAGTCAACGTACAAGAAAAAATTAGTGACTGCATCGCTATTAATGCTAATAGAATTTCTACTAAGGAAATTTTAAACAGTTCTAATTTTGATAATTATATGTATCCTTCTAAGTATAATGATGAGAAGGAAATGACTCGTTATTTTGCTTTTGAGTTTATTGATTCTAAAGAGGTTAGAGAAGATACTAACTGGATTTTAAAAAGTGAGAATATAGATGCTGATGGAGTAGTATATGCAATTATACCTAATGCAGATGATTCTATTGATAACATTAAAGATAATCTGCTGAAATCTAGCTCTAGTGCTATAAATTGTGTATTTATTTTGCCTAAGAAGTATCATGACATAAAGTGCATAGCTGAGCAATATTATGCAGTATCACAGTTAAAAGATTCATCAGAGGGGAATCCGATACTTTTTGATGAGTATGAGGTAATTTATGAAGACCTTCAAGATGTAATAATCAAATTTATTAATACATATACTCATCCTAATGAATATAAATCTACTTATATTTATCAAGGCGAAGTTAAAAATATTAATAGAAAAGCCGCTTTATCTAGTCTTTTATCGGATATTAGTTATAAACTTTATCCTAATACTCCTGTCATAAATAATGAAGCTATAAATAAAAATAATATTACAACTATGGCGAGAAATAGCAGAGACAAGGTTATTGCTGCTTTATTGCGTAACGATTTAGAAGAAAATTTGGGACTGTCAGGTAGTGGTCAAGAAGTTTCTATAATGCGTAGTACTTTACTTAATACTGATGTATTGATTAATGGAGAATTGAATACAGCTACACTTAACATGAACCCAAAACATAAGTATTTGTCATTAGTATTTGAAACAATAAAGAATTTTATTATTGAAACTAGAAGTGTGGGCAGTATTTCTTTTGGAGAACTTTACAAGAGGCTTGTTTCAAGGGAATACGGTATAGGTTTGCGTAATGGTATTATTCCTATTTATGTAGCAGCAGTATTTCATGAATATAAACGCCAGATAGTCATTCAAGATAAATATGGACAGGTACCGTTGAATGCAGATATTATGCAGCAGATGATTGCAGTACCGGATAATTATCAGATTTCTTATCTAGATTGGAATGAAGATAAAGCTGTTTTTATTTCTAAAATAGAAGAAGTTTTTGCTGATTATATTTTAGATGCAGAACGTTCTGTAGATTCTTATGGATATGTGGCTTCAGCGATGAAGAGATGGTATTTATCTTTGCCTAAATATACTAAAGATTCCAAGAAGGACGTTTATGGAAACAAAATTAAGGCCGAATATCTAGCTTTTATGCGTTTGTTGAAAATGCCAATTGGTGGACAAGAATTACTTTTTGAAAAGCTTCCCAAGGCCTTTGGCTATAAGAAGTTTGAATTATGTTTATGGAAAGATATTAAAGATTGTAAAGCTAATTTGGATAGCAATATCGATGTACTAAGTGCAATTCTAATTAATGAAACAAAACAATTATTTTCTATTCCATCTAATAGTTCAAGATTGTTAGCTATGTCTTTAGCATCTGTTGTTAAAGATTGGTGCGATACTTTAGATAAAAAGGTTTTTGAGCAGCTTTTTGCTGATGGAACAGATAAATGTCTTGCGTTATTTAAAAATGTTACTAATGATGAGCACACATTTATTGTACGTGTTGCTAAAATGGCAACTGGTCTTAGAGTAGAAGACTGGGATGAACATACTTACAAGCTATATAAGGAAGCACTGCAAAAATATAAAAATACCGCAGAACAATTTGTAAGCAAAAATGATGATGTTAAAGCAGCAGGTTCTGAGGCGAGCAGTTATGAGTTATCGTATGCTGATGAAAATGGTTCTAAGATTGTTAAACGTTTTGAAAAAGTAGATTTTAGCAAACGTGCTAAATTGTTAATGAATAATATAACGGCTGATTTAGAGGCTATGGGACAGTCTATTTCTGAACAGGAAAAAAGACAGGTATTAATGGAGATTCTCAAGAATTTGTGCTAAGGATGTGATGAAATGGCTTATTTTGATAATGCAGCTACTACATTTCCTAAACCTAATTGTGTTTATGATTTTATGAATGAATTTTATAGAGTTAGTGGGGGGAGTGCTGGTCGCGGAAATTATGGTGTAGCACATAACTCTGCTGTTCTTATTTCTGATACTCGTACAAAAATTCAAAATTTGCTGCATTGTCCAGCTAAACAGGTTGTATTTACGCCAACAGCTACTTTAGCTTTAAATATCATAATTCAGGGATTATTGAAAAGTGGTTTGAGAAACGTTTATATCAGCCCATTTGAACATAATGCTGTTACCAGAACATTGCATTATTATGAGAAAAAAGGTGATATTAAAGTAAGTAAACTTTATGTTGATAATAACTTTGCATACAATTTGGAAAGAATCAGATATCAGTTTGACGATAACATACCAGATTTAGTAATAGTAAGTCATGTAAGTAATGTTATTGGATTGGTTGCTCCTATCGAGGAAATATTTAAGTTGGCAAAGGGTTACAATGCGTATACCGTAGCCGATATGTCTCAAAGTACAGGTTTAATAGATACAAATGTTGGTCTTAGCGTTTTCGATTTTGCTGTTTTTGCAGGTCATAAGACTATGTATGGACCTACGGGAATTTCTGGATTTGTAATGAAGCCTGATATAGTGTTAGAACCAATATTATTTGGTGGAACAGGATTTGAATCTGCCAAGCAGGATATGCCGTCTAGTATACCTGAGCGATTCGAGATGGGGACAAGTAATATTGTAGGTATAGCCGGACTTAATGCAGCTTTACAATGGCTTGAAAAACAAGGTCTAGATGAAATATGGAAAATAGAATTAGAGCATAGAAAAAGATTATTAGAAATTTTGCAACGGTATGATTTCATCAGAATTATTGGCAACAATAGTAGTTCTAAATTTGCTGGCATAGTATCTTGCGTAATAGATGGAATTAGCAGTGATAGCGCAGCAGGAATATTCAATCAATTGGGGATTGCTGTACGTACAGGACTTCATTGTGCACCTTTGGCACATCAGTTTTTAGAAACCTTTCCAGCAGGAACTATACGATTTAGTGTAGGTTATTTTACAACAGAAGAGGATTTTGAAGAACTAGAGAATGCACTTGATGAGATAGAGTATAGCTTGTAAAGAGGTGTATTTCCAATGACTTTTAAAGAGTGTAGTATAAAAACAGAATATCGTTCTTTACTAGATGATGTAGTACGTGAATTTTATATTCCATTACTATCTAGTGCAGTGGAGTATCAGAGGTCAGTCGGATTTTTTTCATCTACGGCTCTAGTTGAGATATCAAAAGGTATTGCAACATTAGCTAAAAATGGTGGACATATAAAATTAGTTGCATCACCATATTTATCTGATGAAGACATAAAAGCGATTCAAAAAGGATATGAAGAGAGATCGATCATAGAAAATGCTTTGATGAGGGAGTTAGAATATAAAGTTGAAGACTACTATTCTATAGAAAGACTCAATTTATTAGCCAATCTTATAGCAGACGGTATTTTAGATATTCGCATAGCATATACAGAAAATATTGATGGTGTAGGTATGTACCATGAGAAGATGGGGCTAATGCGAGATAGTGAAAATAATGTAGTTGCTTTTTCTGGTTCTATGAATGAGTCAAGAGCAGCTATGATTACCAATTACGAAACCATAGATGTTTTTTGTAATTGGGAAGGAAAAAGTGATTATCAAAGGGTGCAATTAAAGGAAAATGCATTCCAGGCTATATGGAATAACTGCGAGCCTAATATTAGGGTTGTAGAGTTTCCAAAGGTTAATAAAGCTTTTGTTGAAAAATTCAAAAATAAGGCACCTAATTACAATATAGATATAGAACAGTTCAATGATGAATTACTAGACAATAAGATTAATGTTAAAGGTGCAAGAGTACCTGAAAGTATTCATCTATACGATTATCAATTAGAGGCTATAAATAACTGGAAAAATAATGGTTATAGAGGCATCTTTGACATGGCTACTGGTACTGGTAAGACTTTAACTGGACTTGGAGCGTTGAGCCGTCTCTCGCAAGACTTGAATGACGAATTAGCAGTTATTATAGTTTGTCCTTATCAACATTTAGTTGAGCAATGGGTAGAAGATATTAATAAGTTTAATATTAATCCCATAATTGGATATAGCAAATCAAGTCAAAAGGATTGGAAGAAAAGACTTTTAAAGTCTATACAATGGCAGAATTTTATGCCGGATGACAAGTTCTTTTGTTTCATAACTACTAATAGCACTTTTGCAAGTAAGTATGTGCAAGATGCATTAAGCAAAATAAGAAAACCGATATTGTTTATTGCGGATGAAGCACATAATTTAGGTACGGAAAGATTCTTGTCTTTATTAGACGAAAAATATAAATATAGACTAGCTTTGTCTGCTACTTTAGAACGTCATTTCGATGATATTGGAACGTCTAAACTTTGTGATTTTTTTGGAGAAAAATGCATAGAGTATGGTTTAGAGAGGGCAATTGCTGAGGGGAAATTAACGCCATATAAATATTTTCCTGTTTTAGTGACATTGAATGAGGAGGAACTTCAGAAATTCAATGAACTAGGTGATGAAATTTCAAGGCATGTCATTGTGAATAAGTCAGGCAATGTAAAATTAGATGAATATGGAAAAAGATTAGCTATAAAACGTTCAAGAATAGTTGCTGCAGCGTACAACAAAATTGAGGCGTTAAAAACAACAATAACGCCGTTTAAGGGGAGTAATAATATGCTTGTATACTGTGGTGCTACCAAGGTAGAAAATTTTGATAAGGATTATTCCGATGTTGATACTGAAGGCTTAAGGCAAATTGAAGTTATAACTAAATTACTCGGTTTAGAACTAGGAATTAAGGTTTCGAAATTTACCGCAGATGAGAATATCTATGAACGTAACGCTATAAAAGAACACTTTATAAAAAATGATATTCAAGCCATAGTTGCGATAAAATGCCTGGATGAAGGTGTAAATATTCCAGCTATTCAGAAGGCTTTTATTTTGGCTAGTACTACTAATCCTAAAGAGTATATTCAGAGGCGTGGTAGGGTTTTAAGGCTTTCATCGGAAACTGGTAAAAGATTTGCTGAAATTTATGATTTCATAACATTACCTAGAGCTATAGATGAAACATATGGACTTACTTTAGAGCAAGTTAAGAGAGAAGCATCTTTAGCTAGAAGTGAAGTGAAAAGAATGAAAGAATTCAGTGAGTTGTCTTTAAACCCAGAGGCATCATATCAGCTTTTGGATGATATTATGGAAGCATATGGTTTATATGAATCCTTGTTAGGGGGAATTAATGATGGAATTTAAAGAAGTTGATAAAGAATTGCTAAACGATATTTATAATCGAATATTGGGAATGGAAATGCAGAATGCTGCTAGAAAATCTAAGAGTGATGTTCAAATGGTTCAGGAAATTAAAAAATTAATTGAGGAGAAAGTGCAATGCTTTTACAGAGTATAGAGTTAGAGAATTTTCGCCAGTTCCAAAACGAGAAAATAGAGTTTGCTCAGGCGCAAGATAAAAACGTTACCTTGATTATAGGCGATAATGGTGCAGGTAAGACAAGCCTTGCGCAAGCATTTTTTTGGTGCTTGTATGGTGAAGTGTCTTTTCAAGATAAAATTTTATTAAATAGAAATCATGCTATTAATTTAGTTCCAGGAGAATCAGATAAGGTAACTGTGCGTATTTGTCTAAAGCATGGTGACAGAAAATACAGAATTATTAGAAGTCAAAGATATACTAAATACTCTAAGGAATTAAAACCTGAAAATGCAAAACTTAATATCGAAGTTACTGATGAAAGAGGCAATACCAGTTGGATTGGCGAGGAGAATCCAAGAATTAAGGACCTGCTTATGATGCAGGAAATTAATGATATTATTCCGAAAGAGTTGTCTAAGTATTTCTTCTTTGATGGTGAAAAAATAGAATCCTTAAGTAAGGAAATTTCTTCTGGCAAAAAGAGTAATACTTTTGTTGAGGCTGTAAATAGCTTGACCGGGCTTAAAGGCATATTAAAGGCTATTGAGCATTTAGACCCTGGTTCTAAGAGAAGCGTAGTTGGTCAATTAGATAATGAATATTTAAGTGGTGGTAGCGCAATAATAAAAAAATTAACTGAGATTATTAATGAAAATAAAGAAAAACTAGAGAATATTGATGATGAAATCGAAAACATTAATCAAAAATTAAATGATAATGAGGAACGTATCGATAAATATTCTGATGCTTTAAAACAATATGAAGAGTCTGCTAAACTACAAAATGATAGAGAAAAAGCAGAGAGAGAGTTGAAAAATTATACTGAGTACAAATATAATTCATTAGATAGTATGTTTAATGAATTTAGAAATAATGTTCATAGATTCGTTTGTCAAAAGCCTTTAATAGATGTGCTTGAGTTGTTGAATGAATGCGATTTAAAAGGAAAAGATATTCCTAACATTCATATTAATACGATTAAATATTTATTTGACAGGGGAATTTGTATTTGTGGTACTCATTTGGTAGAAGGCTCTGAGCATTATAAGTGTTTGGAAAATCTTTGTAGATATATTCCACCAGAATCTGCAGCTAGTGCAGCAGGAACATTCGTTAAAAATGCTAAGGTTAGGAATCAAGGAGACATTCAGCTAGAGGCGATCCTTCAAGAATATTGCGTGCGTATTGGAGAGCAAGATAAAAATATAGAAGAAGTAAAGTCAACTATAGATGAGATAACGAAAAGATTATCTGGAGAAGATGTTAGGAAAATTGCACGTGAACTTAATAACAGTATTACTATTCTTAAAAATAAGAATAACCAGTTGCATTCTCAAAAACATCATATAGGAATTTCTAAAGGACAATATATTTCGACTATAAAAAGCAAAGAGCAAGAGCGACAAGAATACAGTATGAAGGATAGGAACAATAGAAAAATCGAAATCGCTCAGGCATATGCTAAGGCTTTATACGACAGATTTTTGCAAAGATTTAAAGAGAGAGAAAAGTTGACTAAAGAAAAGCTGGAAAGATATATTAATGAGAATTTCCAAAAATTCTTTGAGGGTGGAATATTTTTACAAATAGATTCTAAATATGCGATTAGGGTAACCGTTAATGGGGACATAGATAATTTAGAAACGTCTACCGGACAAGGTATAGCTGTTATTTTTGCGTTTTTATCTGCTATTATAAGAATTGCTAAGGAAAATGAGGAAGGAAACGGAACATATCCGATTGTTATGGATGCTCCTTTATCTACATTGGATAAATCTCGCATTAACTCAGTGTGCTTAACTTTACCTAAAATTGCAGATCAGGTTATAGTTTTCATTAAAGATACAGACGGTGAAATTGCTGAAAAGAGCATGGCAGATAGAGTTGGTAAGAAATTGAACTTTTATAAATTGAACCAATATACTACAAAAATCGGGTGATGTATTAATATGAACAAGGATAGATTTTTTTTCACTGATTATGAATTTACTGGAAAACATGCAGAATACGTAAAATCTTTAACTAATGTTTTGGTAGATAAGAATGAATACCGAAAACAGATAAGATTATTTGAAACTAATGTCAGCGTTTTGGTAACTGCTCCTTTAGTAGGATATTTGTATAATCGAAAAGCTGAAAAAGAGCCGAACAACGATAGTGTAGCTAAGGTAGCTGGTTCGCAAATGATGTCTAATAGTGAAGATATCAAATATGCTATGGTTCTTATATTGCTGTTAGATGAGGAGTATGAACCGTCTATAGAAAAACGTATAGATAGAGCATTTAAGTTTTTTGGTGAAGATGAATCCGATTTTGAGCTGTTTGAACAATATACTAGGGGTGGTATAGAAGTACTATATGAAAAAATTATGGGCGATGATACTAATCCCTTTGATATAGCGTACAATTTGATGTCATTTTTAGAAGACTTCAATAGTACATTTAACAGAAAGATAGTTTCTAATGATATAATTCGTTTATGTAACGAATTTGAAGGAAAGCAGAAATAAACTAATTGTGATGGGGTGTTTTTATGCAACCACAAGAGAATGATTTTACTACCATTGTTAAGGATATAGAAACTCATAAGATTATATTGCCAGATTTTCAAAGAGAATTTGTTTGGCGTGACGAGCTTATGCAAAGGCAAGTAGTAGCTTCTGTATTTGCTATGATGCCAATTGGCAGTATTTTATTGTTAAAATCTAAGCCTGATGATTTTGCTTCTAAAAATATTGGCAGCAAAATTGAGACTGATAAGTCTGTGTTGGAGAAGGAAGTAAAGTTTCTTCTTGATGGACAACAGAGATTGACGGTTCTGGCAAATGTGTTCTCTAATGTTATTTTCGAGCAATGCCCTAAGTTTTCAGATTTGATATCTCCTACATTAAAAAGAAGATTTTTCTTAAAAATACCTAGATGGAAAGAGTTCTATGAAAAACCAGAAAAAATGGATATATTAGGAGTTAGAAATTTTACTAAGCCTACTGATGCATATGGTAATGTAGAGTTTCTAACCAGTGATATTTTGGATTATATAGAAGTAAAATCATTTTTATCTAGTGATGATAAGGTATACAATCCTGGTC
>Kit_p2__coassemble_1579_pt1 | contig 15221 bp, 18 predicted proteins | sample Kit_p2__metabat2_low_PE_049 | metagenome-assembled genome bin Kit_p2 | reverse complement strand
GCAATGGGTGAGTGGCGATGTGCGTACTGGTAGAGGTGCGGAAAAGTGGCTGAATGTGATTATGCAAAAGGCCTAGTGTAATGGCTGTAATTAAAAACAAAACTAGCTTCATTAACTAAAGAAAGACTAGAATTTGGGTATTTTGTACCGACCACTAAAAGTTGGATTATTGAATCTAACTTTTAGAGTCAAGTGCATTTTCTCAAATTCTAGTTTTTTTGCTTTGCGTAAATAAAAATTCTTAAACTATATATGGTTGGCTTAAACTGGTGCTTTGCTGCAATAGCCTTCTGTTTTGTTAATCGTTAAAGTCTATACTCATAATACAGCCAAACGCTATTTTTCTTCCGCCCTCTAGGATTATGCGTTTTGCGTATTCATCCAGTCTTTTAACGTGAGCTGTAATCCTTTGCGTGCTAGCTGGGGAAGCCTCGTCAACAAAGCAGATGGTTATAAGTGGCTTTTGGTTAATTATTTCTTGTAAATGGTCTAGCTGGCGCTTTAGTATTTCTAGCTCATATTCTGCGGGCTTTTGTTGCTGTTCAAGATATTGGCAAATATTTTTGATTGCTTCTTCGTGTCCGGATAAAGCTGCAAAGGGTGCAAACTGTGCTGCACGCATACCAAGAGCCATATGGGGGTGTTGGCGTGATTTAAGATATGGTTTATGCAAAATGGCAGCGTATTTATCTAAGGAGATTTGCTTCATGCTTTATGACCTCCAATTTGGGCATTGCGTTCGCGTCCTGTTGCTCCCTCCTCGTAGTTTAGACCACGTAGTAATGAATTTTTGCCGAAGCGTTTTTTGATATCTATAACAGTGTGCTGCAGCTTGTCCACCTTGTCACGCTTTGCTTGGACCTGTGGGTCAACAGGCTCGTCAAAAAGAGATAGCTGAGTAACAGTGGCTACATCTGTCTGATTTGCAGCAAGTGTATTATCTGCAGTAAGGCTAAAACGGCGTATTAGCAGCTGGGGCTTGACGATGCGGCGATAAAGCTCCGTCGCCTTATTAATTATTTCATTGCTTAAGGATGTGTGACCGTTTAAATGAATGGTTCCATGTGAATGCTCTGGTACCTGTCTACCATAGTGGTCAATTCTTATTTTGTCAATTTTTGACCTGGTTTCTGGTGCATCAAGATTAGAACGGTCATAGCCTATGGTAAGTACAAGCTGGTCTGTAACAAGGCTTTTGGCAGTTAGGTCAAGAGCGATGGAGTCAGCCATTTCTTTGATAACTATTTCACCCTTTTCCGTGGTGTAGGGAGTGTGCAGTACCTGTCCGCAGCAAATGCTGTGCTTAGACGGACGATAGGCCTTTATTTGCTCTATGGTGCAGGGCTCATAGCCCCAGGCGTGGTCAATCAAAAGCTCTGCATTAATACCAAAAAGCTTGTATAATAGCTCTTCGTTATAATAGCTGCTTTTGGACCCCGTTGAACAAAGCGCAATATCACCCATAGTATAAAGTCCTTCCTGCTCCAGCTTTTTGGCATAGCCCTTGCCAACACGCCAAAAATCAGTTAAAGGTTGGTGCGTCCAAAGCTTTTCGCGATAAAGCTGTTCATCTAAGTAGGCTATGCGCACTCCGTTTTTATCTGCAGGCATTTTTTTTGCTACGATATCCATTGCAATCTTAGCAAGATACAGATTGGTACCAATGCCTGCAGTGGCTGTTATTCCTGTAGTAGTATAAACATCCTTAACCATTTTTTGACATAGCTCCATAGGTGATAATCCGTAGGTTTTAAGATAATGGGAAATATCTATAAAAACCTCGTCGATAGAGTAAACATGGATATCCTCTGGTGCAATATATTTTAAATAGACATTAAGAATATCTGTACTATATTTAATGTAATGAGCCATACGTGGTGGTGCAATTATAAAGTCTATGGCAAGGTCCTGCTTTTTTTGCAGCTCGGAAAGGATGTATGACTTTTCCGTTAAGTGTTTACCGTTTAGTTTGGCTCTGCGAAAGCTGTTTAACTGACGCACCTTTTCGTTAACCTCAAAGAGGCGTGGCCGTCCGGGAACACCCAAGGATTTTAGTGCAGGGCTAACAGCAAGACAAATAGTTTTATCTGTCCTGCTATTATCTGCCACAACTAAATTAGTATTCATTGGGTTGAGGTGGCGCTCTATGCATTCTACAGAGGCGTAGAAGGATTTTAGGTCAATAGCTAAGTAGATATGCTTCATCTTTAATCACCAATACGTTTTGAATATAGAACTTATGTTCTCGATATATTATAACACAAGCGGAAACAAAGGTAAATATATGTTTGTGTTTTATCAGGGTTATTCTTGTATCAATCAATTCAATTATAAGTGTGTATAACTTCTGTGCGTGCTCAAGATTCAAGGATGCTATGCTGATGAAATGACTGAACCTAAAATTGAAGTAACGGATAATGCATTTAAGATTACGCTGCCTAACGTTAATTTTGCTCCTGCAATTTTCATATCTTTATTTTTAATGCCAATTTTTATATGATATAATTTATAGAAGGTTAGGATATGAAATAATAATTGTATTTGTTAAAGGGTGGTGAATAGCAGTATGAGTTACTTAATTGAGGATGTGTTCAGTCCACGTTCATTTCCTCAAAATACGTATATTTATCGAAAGACGGATAGCGGAGAGAGTGTAGATGCTAGATTAAAAAGAGCATTAGCAATGAAGGGTAACCTTATTTTTGTCTCTGGTGCATCTAAATCAGGTAAAACCGTATTGTGCCATAATGTTATTGCTGAAGATAAATATGTTGGTTTAAGTGGTAATCAGATTGGCTCCAAAGAAGATTTTTGGAATCACCTAGCAGAACAGATACCATTGTCAGCTTCTATTGTTACTACATCTTCCGAGCAGACCAGCAATGCTAGTGGTAATAATATGGGTGTAAACGTCAACAGTATCATTAGAAATAGCAGAATTAAAGCAACGTACTAGTGTATTGCTTATGGGTAACCAACAGCTTTCTAGCTCTGTTATTTCTGCTACGATAAATAAAATCATCAGACTTGTAAGGGAAGTTATGCCTGAACTAGATGCTTTTGAATACAACAACCAATGCCTCTATATTTTGGACCCATTCCTATTATTTTATCTGAGATGGAAAAATTAAGAAACTAAAATTAGTAACAGGTATGATGTGTCACCTTAAAGTTAGACTTTCACGAGACGACTTCGGTCGTCTCGTTTTTCTTTATGCAGAAATAGGACAAGTTGAGTTATTGATGGTTTATAAGAAAGCAAGCAAATTTAAAAATGCTTTTTAAATTGTATCAACTGAAACACTGTTTATTTTTGAAAGGTGAAATAAATGTGAAATGCATATAACAGCAGGAAATTTTATCGTCTGGTAGAAATGTATGCGGGGGGGAGATATTTGTTGTTTAAACATTAAGATTCTCTCGGAACTAAGATGTAATATAAACTCATTGGGAGGGATATTTATGAGCTTAAAATATAAATGCCCGGAATGTGGAACTCCGTTAGGCTTTGAAGGATTGTGCTGGCATTGGGAATATAGAGAGTGTAGAAAAAAGATGAAGTATCTTGCTCAAATTCATTGGGATACGATTATGGATTGTGCTGAAGGAACCTTATATGTTGAAATTTGTCCGGAGTGTAGGATAATTACCATGTTTCATCAGCAGACCTAAAAGGAGAAGCCTGTATGGATAATATGATTACAGCATTTGTACAAGAAAATAGAATTCTTATCACACTAGTAATGGGTATTGTGGTTTTAATAGGTAGCATAATGAATTGGAACTGGCTTTGTGACCCAACTGGAGCCCCAGACTCTCAGCTTTATGGCAGAGGCTCTAGAAGAATAATTTTTTTAGCAGCAGGAGCCATTTTAATCGTAGTTAGCGTTTGGGAGTTTGTATTGGGATGTAAATAAGGAGGAGTACAGCATGAGTTTGCCAAAACGCGATGGCGTAAATGACCGCTATTATCTGATACATAAACCAGATACAGCTTTAGAAGTACTGGTAGAGGCAGATATTTGCATACAAGATATTTTGGATGGTACTGCTCGTGAAAATCATTCTGCCTATCCGACTGTGGTACGTAACAAAAACGGAACTCCTTTTCTTCCTAGTCAGGTATTGGAGCGGTATCTGTCAAAACTACCCTTTAAGGGCTTTCCTTATGAGGATGCAGTTTTATTTTGTGATGCTTTGCGTCGATTAGTAGGTTGGACAGAGATTCGTTATGCATTGGGAAAATATATTAAACATAGGGTACAGGAAAATTTTTTTGAGGTTGGAGAAAAAGAGGACTGTTTTTCACCTTATCCGCCTTGTACAGTATGGCCAGAGTTACGGTCGGAGGATGTGGATGAGAACATGCTGCGTTTTACATGCTATGTTGCAGTTTGCTATACAGTGTATGGGGCCAGCTATGATACCATTACAACAGAACACTATCTAAATTTGGTTTCACAGATTCGTCCTGACATGGTAAAGGAACTGAAAACCAATGGCAGCGGCAAATTACCGCCTGACATCCAAAGGCGGAAAACAAAGCACCTGACCGCCTCGGCCAACGACGCTTTCGCCACTATTCGCATTACGGCTAAGGACTCTACGGAGGAGTGCTATGCTGAGATTCTTGAATATTTGTGTGAAGTGTTGGAACAGAAGGAATTTCCACGTAGCTACTCGGTGGAGTATCGTGGAAAGGAGAAGATTTATCTGCCTATTTCTGGACTACCAAAGAAGGGAATAAATCAGCTTTTTGCCTGTGCTGTGCAGTATCCAAATCTGCATAATGCTATGGAGCGATATGTACGTCTAGCTATGCAAGAGTATGAATATTACCAAAATCTTGCTGATGAATACTGCGCTATGCCAGGTACCTTTGCAGTGTTTGCTTTGGGATTAGAGGGAGTGCAGTGGCGTTCTTTAGTGTGCGATTATTTGGATATGTGCGATGATGAGCACTCATCCTTGCAAGAGAAGTTCATACAGGCTTTTTTCAAAAAATATGGATTTACGCTTCAGACACTTCCTATATTGGTTCATGGTGTCCAGTCTATGCAGAATCTGAAACCTACAAAAGAATTTCGTACATTGATCGCCAATGATGAGAGCTTGGAAGCGTTGCTTGAGGTTAAGAATCATTTAGATAAGTACTTGCCAGAAGAAAATTGTCAAAATAAAAGAGAGCAGGACTTTCTGTGGCAGGAGGTGCTTTGGGGAATTTGGGGACAAGCTGCGGAGAATGGTGGTAGCAAGGTTATAAAAGCAGCTCCGAAGGAACTGAAAGAGAAATATCAGCAAGTATTTGCGTAAGGAGAACGCCATGAAAAAGAGAAGGGTTAAGGACTTTATTGCACTTTATGCTCCTGAGGATGAGGAAAAGCTGGTACTAATCCAAACTGGTACTAGTGCCGATAGAACTTTTTTGGATACATTTTGGACAGCACATGTTTACGCTCTTGCTATGGCAGATACTGAGACAGAGCAGATAATATCTGAAAGATGTTATTTAAGCTGGCCGTTGACGGAACAGCAGCGGGAATCAGATGAGTATACTGAGCGATTTCGCAAAGGAAATATTTATCGAATCAAGGTTCATAGATGGAAAGGTGATGCTCTCAGTGAACCCCATTGGTATGTAACAGATGTGTTGGAGGAAGGTGTGTCCTGTCCGGCACTAGAGGAAATTTGGGAGGATTATACAAAACCAATCTTTTTAGAGGATGAGGTTCTAGGGAAGCTTACGCTGAATCGTGAAACGAGTACATTTAATGGAACCTGTAAATGGATGGGAAAAGACGTGAATATTTCGTTAGATGTTGATATTGAAAAGAAATCATCTTGGACTCGTGTTACCAATGTTATGAAAAAGCTGGTAGCAGAACAAAAGGATTGGGACAAGTCACTGCGTGCGAAGGCGGCACAAAAGCTTACCGCTCAGGCTAACGAATGGTTGGCGGACAATGACCAGACTGAGCGAAATTCAGAGAAAGACCCCATAACCGAGGATGAGTTCGCACAACGCATCATGCTAACCGAGTTTACGGTATCTCCTGGTGGGCGATTTACCGCCTGGTATGAGGATGACGATATGTTCTGGGGCCATGTAATCACTGTGGATGGAACAATGAAAAAAGGACCCATTGGAGCTGATATACAAGGTTGAATCAGAGGAGGGGGGGAAACTATGAATCATACAGAAGAAACAAAGCTGCTGGAGCAGATTGAGAATTGGAATGATGCGGACGAGTATTCACGGTGTATAGAGGCCATAGAAGCTATCCCAGAGCAGGAACGTAGTTATTTGCTTACTGTTAAGCTGAGTAGGGCCTACAGTAATCTAGCAGTATTAGGTGATTATAAAGAGCATGGAACGGATTGCGAGGTGGACGGAAATCTTATCCAACAAGCTATTGCTATTTTGGAGTCCGTTCGTGTTCAGGGGGAAAATGACCCTTATTGGAATGCTCGTATGGGCTATTCCTGCCTGATGGCATACAGCTCCGCAGCTACCGCTTATGAATACGCAAAACGCTGGCTGGCATTAGCACCAGATGACCAAGCGGCTAAAAAACTTATGCATGACTGTGAGATGTATATAGAAGAGGAAAAAGCTTTAGAATTGAATTGTAATTAAGGAGGAATACAGCATGTTAAAAGTAGAAGATATTTTAAGAGAAGACTTTGATTGGGAAAATGTAGAGATTGATGAGGATGAATTTGATGCATTAGAAGCTGAATTGATTATAGATTATTTGAAGAAACACTCTCCAGAAGAAAGACAGCTTTTGGCAATAGACTGGAATTTTGATAATTCTAAAGATGTTATCAAATGGATAGTAGAGCAGCCTGACACTGATAAAGGAACAGCTTTATTTTTATATTGGTATATGAATCCTCAATTTTTTAAGAAATATAAAGATAGAGAAGAGTGTGAAGAGGAGGATAGTTGGGCTTTAGAAGATTTTGATATTGTAGAAACTATTGAAAAAAATTGTCTTTCTGGATTCTATAAAAATCAAAAGTATGCTTTTGACCCTAAAAATGACCCATATAATTCTGATTATGATTGGACAGACGAAGTTAATGATGATGAAATGAAAAGAGCTATTCCTGAAGAGATGTACGCTGCTTTAGAGGGAGAAGTTTTGGAGAGTCCAAATTGGGAAGAAGGAATTCCTGATGAAGTTACAGCTGTACTCGATAAGCTTTATGAAGTTTTAGATGAGGAATAGGTTCAGCGTTATATTTGGCAGCATGTAGTGTTTTATGTTGATGGTGAAGTTGGAGGTCAATGATTATGATAGATGAAAAATATCCTACTTGGTTAGAAGGACATATCAAAGAATTTTCAGAAAAACGTCTACCTACCGTTACGCTTTGTTCTTCTACAGGAAATGAACATCTGGAGGTTTGGTATCACGGAGATTTGATTACGGTGAAGGGAGAAAACCAATCCTATATCATAGATAGTGATGAAGCACCAGGAGTGGTAGTGGCTCGCGACCCGAAAACTAGCGAGGAGTTTGTTATCTTCGACAGTGGAAGGCACGGCTATGACAATATGTTCTGCGATGAACATGATTCAGCTGAACTGGAAAATCGTTCCCTCAAGCGGTACGAAATACCTGCCTCAAAATTGGTGCTAGAACTTGGGTACAGTATCGACTATGAGGATGAAAAAGAGGACTTCGAACCGGATGAAGCGGGTACCGTGGAACTGATCAACGGTGAACGGATGCCGTGGGAACAGGTCAAGCGGGACGGCATCGACTATATCGCCCTTTACTATGTGAACGAGAGCGGAAACCAAGTTCAGATTTTGGATGCCGAGCTGGCGTGAGTATCCTGTAGCCGAACTACAGGATAAAGGGGGGGGAGACAGTGTGATTGGGATAGATGAAAATCGGGCGGTGCTCTATGTGGAGGTTGTTTTTTGGAGCGGAAAGCGAAAGAATCTACCCAGTCTGATTAGCGGAAAGTATTGCCCCTATTTTGTGGTTATTGGAACTATGAAATATCTGGGTGTATGCTTTCTGGATGGAACTGAGTGTAAATTTGATGAACCGGCTTTGGGGAATGCTCAGCCCCTCTATCCGGATACTGTTGATTACGCTCTGCTGGAAAACAATGCGGAATTTTTGATCTATGAGGGAGCCAATGCCGTTGGCAAGGGCCGGGTACTGGGCCGAACCGTTCCCTATCAAGTAAAACAACAACGAAAGTAGGTGCCTTATGTACCAAATTGCATATATTGGCCGTTGGGAGACACTTCCGAAAACGGCTGAGGTAATTTATGAACACGATATTCCCAAGCTAGAGCAGATGCTTCAAGACGGGTTGAATCTTAATGCTCCTATTCAATTAAGCGAATATATAAAACTTATGCCATTGGAGATTGCTGTTTTTCAAAACGATGTACCTATGATTCGTTATTTGTTGGAGCATGGAGCTGATCCCAGTTTAGCAGAGGAACAACCCCTGATACTCACTGCTGCTCGTTGTTGTGGGCCGGATGTGGTGGCGCTCTTTGCTGGACAGGTTGCAAAGCTCAGCCCTAAGCAGAAGGAGCGGGCTTTCCAAGAGGTGCGTTGGGGAAATCGATTGGAGAATATTTCCGTATTGGAGAAGGCTGGGATTAGTGTCTCTAAGTTTGGTGGCGAAGCGTTTCGAGCAGCTGTGTCTGAGGGAAATAAAAAGCTTGCCAAAATTCTTTTGGAAAAAGGTGCAGATATTAACTATCACAAGCCTGACATGGTGTTTCCGAACGCCTCTACCGCCATCACTGAGGCCGCTCGACATAAGAATTTTCCTATGGTGTACTGGTTGGTGGAACAGGGGGCGGACATTACTATCGCCGATAAATACGGCGACCGTCCTTATACTGTAGCGGTGCAGAATAAAAATCAGGAGATGGCCAATTACTTAAAAGCTTTGGAACCAGAGGATTGGCACAATGAACAGGAAAAGGTGCGTCAGCTTATTCCCTATAAGCTACCTAAGAAAATGGTAGACTATTTGAAGACTGGACCTTGGCGTTTAGAATTTCCTGAACAGACATGGGTAAAATGGGTGGAGCTATATACCTATATGGATGTACAGGAGATGACATGGAAGCGGAAAAAGTTGCTCTCACTTATGCCTGCTATGGACAACTACAGCGATTATCTGCTGTTGTGGAGTCCTAGAGATAAGAAGCTATGGTATCTGGACATTGAGCATGAGGAGTTTCATCCGTTAGCTAAATGGGATGAATTCATTGCTGAGCCGGGTAGGTATATCAACGGAATGATTGAGGGCGAGTTTGAGGAATAAGGAGTAATGCTATGATAGAAGAAAATAGAACTTACATTACTAATCTCAAGGTTACTGATGTTCCATGGCATAGGCTTACAACAGCTTATGGACGGGGTACGGATTTTCCTAAACATTTTGAAAGTCTTTCTAAAATGGATGATTTAAAATCAGTCAAAAACGCTCTTTATGAGCTTACTACCAATATGGAGCATCAAAGCACATTATGGCATTCAACTCCTTTTGCAATGATATTTTTGAGTCGTATTTTATTAGATGCTTTAAAGAAAAGTGAACAGAATCCTGTTTCTGAATTTCTTGCAGGTGAGCTTTTAGACTTTTTCAAATGTATTTTAAAGTGTTACCACTACGGAAATGATATGGAACACGCTGCTCCGCTATCATTGTTCTCTGATATGCTTAGGGAAGAATACCTGTGGTCGGAGGAATATGACGAGGAAGAAGATGAAATGCGATACGAGGAGGACGAAGTATTCCCTGATGATTTGTTCTATAGCTTTTATTACTATTCTTGGCAGTCTGTGAACGCTTACAGGGATGTACTGGAGCAAGCCCCAGATAAGTTTGTCAAGCCTGTCGCCGCAGTGCTGAAACTTCTTTAAAGAAAGGCATTACCTATACTAATATTACAGGATGAGTTGGTGAGAATATGGAACGGTATAATTTGTCAGCAGAGCAGGTGGTAAAACTGTTATATCGCAAGGAGATTAACAGAGTGACTACTACTGATACAGCCAATTTTTTTAATAATCCTATTTTAGCTAAGGTTTTTGGAAATAATCTTGCGAGTAAAAACAATTATAAAATCAGTTGGGAAGAAATAAACAATACAGAGTTTAGACTAAAGGCTGATTTTCCCAATGTTTTAAGACGATATTATCACGAATGTGGTGATTTAGACATAAATACCTGTTTCAGCAGCATTTTAAATTTAGATGAGCTGGGCTTTTCTCACACTTGGGAAAGAGAAGCTTTGGAGGATGATGGGCTTTCTAATGACGAAATAGAAAAAGCTTTAAAAGAAACAGACAATTTTTTAATATTTTGGACAGAAAATCAGGGCGTATGGAATGCTGGCATAAAAAAAGAAGATTTATCCTTGGAAAATCCACCAGTATATATGACGACCAATGATGATTTATATTCTTGGGAAAAAGTAACAGATGATATTGATACTTTTATAATGGTACAGGTTTTAGAAAATTTATCGAGCAGTAAATTTTATTATTTAACCTTTGACAGTGAACAGATAGAATTTTTGCTGCAGGATAAGAAAATATCAAAGGATGAACTAATAAAAAATCCCTTAGGAATAAAAGACAGAAATGTAAAATTCCCTACTTATTCTAATTATGATTATGATGGTGATAAAATCTATATCTTCAAAATGCTTGATGATAGGTTTGAAAAATGCTGGTGCATAAAGCCAGCTGTGGCAAAGGATAATACTTCTTTTGCTGATGGAATTTTATTGAAAATTGCTGGGATTTTGTCTTTTAATGATAGAGCGGTTATCAAAAAGCTAGAAATAATTTTTGAAGATTTTCGTAATTATTTAAGGGAAGATAGTAATTTCCGTTATATTGATGATGAGATAAAGGCTCTTTCGGATAAAGAAAAAATTGAACTGAAGGTAATGGCTTTAGTTTTACTTTTAAGTGAAATGGGATATATCTGCTATTTGGATTGGAAATGCGAGCTAGATGATTTTGCAATGCTTTCTGATGCTATGAAAAAGGCTGGTATAGACGAAAATATCTACAGCATTGAAGATTTAAACCTTGATGAAGATGACGATATAGAAATATGGTGTGAAAAATTTAATCGTGAATTTGCTAAGAAAGATGTTTTAGTTGGCAATATTGACATTAATTCTGATAGCTATTCTATTTTTCCTATAACGAAGCAAAAATTAAATCAAGTACGCGAATTAGGGAAGAAGATAGGCTTAAAAATCACTTCTTTTGATGGTTCCAAGGAGGAATGTGGTATGACTAATAATTGGCAGGCGATGTATGAGGAGAACAAAGAAAAATTTAGATGCAAAGTAGATTTAGAAAGCTATTTTACGCAAAATAAGATAGGCGAAATGGCTGTAGACACCATAGAGATTGGCGATGTAAGCCTGCCAACTGGTGAAATTTTAGCTTGTGATCCGTTGGTTGAGCTGGGTGAAGCCAAAGCATATATTCAAAAAACTCCAGTAGGTAAATATCCTGTAAGGATTGCTGTAGTACCAAGCGAAGATTATGGAGATAGATATGCTTGCGTTAAGGTTGAATTTAGCAAGAATACCCCAGTGGTTTATGAATTAGCAGTAACCGGCGAAGAAGAAAAAATGGACGAGGCTGCTGAAGATGAATATTATGGCTTTGGTGTAGATGCAGGAATGGGCTGCGTAGCTGATAAAAAATCTCAGGATGAATACATCAAATATTGGAACAAGCTAGAGGAAGATGGCGAAGCCGACAATCCCTATGATGATATATTTGAGGAGCTGTTGGCAGAAAGTGCACAGCAATTTCCTAAATATCAAAGAACTGGTGGCGATTGGGCTAATTGGACAATTCCGGGCACGGAGCTAAATATTCCTATCTTTGCTTCTGGCTGGGGAGATGGCTATTATCCTTGCTATTTTGGTTATGATGAAAAAGGAGAGCTTTGCGGTTTTTATATTCTCTTTATAGATATTGAAAAAGAGTATTCTGACGAAGAAGAGGAATAATTATGTTAGATAAAGATATGCTTGAAGTTTCAAAAAGAAATGCAATTTTAATAAATTATTCTGAAGATGAAAATAAAGAAAAATTACCCAAAGGAAGCTCAAAGATTGGTGGAAAACCTGATTTACCAAAGGATTTTCAATGGTTTTACTTTAAAGGGGAGGATTATAAAAATAGAGTTGAAAACAGACCGCTTTCATTTTTAATGCAGATTAATTGTGAAGAAGTCCATAAATATGATAAAGAAAGCCTTTTACCTGAAAAAGGAATGTTATATTTTTTCTATGAGTTGTTGAGTATGTCTTGGGGATTTTCTCCACAAGACAGAGGAAGTGCAAAAGTTTTCTATTATGATGGAGAAATAGAAGATTTGGTTTCTGCTGATTTCCCTAAAGATATGGAAAAGGATTGTATAATTCCCGAATCTAAAATAGATTTTGAAAACATGAATGACTATCCTATTGATTTCTTTGATTATTATGACCCTGATGATAGTGATGAAGATATGGATAGAAAAGAAAAGGAGTTTGCAAAAGAATTAGATGAATTGGGATATAAATCTGATACTACAAAACTTTTAGGACACCCAGAATTTATTCAAGGAGATTGTTGGGAAGAATGTGAGGGAGTGTCTAGAAAAAATATTTATTATGGTTCTGCTCCTATAAAATATGGCAGTGATGAAGTTAAAAAATCTATAAAAGAAAATTCCAAAGATTGGATTTTGCTTATGCAAGTAAGTGAATTGGAAATTGGAGATTATGGATTATATTTTGGAGATAGCGGAAAAATATATTTTAACATCAGAAAAGAAGATTTAAAGAATAAGAACTTTGATGATGTTTGGCTAATTCTTCAATGCTATTAAGCGAAGGTGGTTTTTAGAAAAAATTTTTGAACAGAAAAATAGCAAAGTTAGTCAAATTTGTCTATCTAAAAAAATAGATTTTTGCTTTTTTAAGATAGATAATAATAGGCAGTTAAATATGTACGAAGTATTTAATCTGTTGGAGGATAGCGGAGAAAGTGCATTTGTTAAGTATTATCGACTATTATTGGTATGTTGCTGAAATATGGAGCCGAAAAGAGGGAAATAAATTCGAGGGTGATGTACTATTGCAGTGGTGTAGTATGTTAATTTTCTTTCCTTGGCTTGCAATGATTGGTCATTACACAAATTGGCTGATTACACTGTTGTTGTCAATTTGTGTTAGTGGGGGGCCTTTAGTATTTTGTAAGATGCGTTATACTCAAAAAAGAAAAGAGGAACTCAGTAAAGATTATAAAAATATAAAATGTGAAGGAAAATTATTGCTGAAAATAATATTGCTTACTGCAATGTTTTCTTGCATTGAAATCATGTTAATGTTTTATTTGGAATTTATGAATTTTAAATAGCAAGAGTAAAACAAGTATTTTTATTTCGTTAGAGGAGGTGTGTTTATGAAACTTAATAGCAAACGCATTAATTTTGAATATACGCCAGGCGATGAAATCTTTACTTTCCCTGAGCAGACTGGCTTACCATTTATTTTCGATGTGGATGAGGAGCTTACCGACAATTCTGCTGCTATGGATGCAGTGGGAGAAATGCTGGATGAGGCGGAGAATTTGGCGGAAAAGGCTAAGAATGCCATCAAGGTAGCATTGGAGGACGAGAACAGCCAATATAATGATGTTGTAACATTTTTTATGCAGTTTCACCGAGAAGATGTAGGCCCTGATATTGCGAATGAACTTTTTCCAGAAACTGAACCTTCAAAACTATCCTTTGTTGAGATGGTGGATTTTTTGAAGCTCAAGCGGTTTGGCAGTCTAGTGGATGACGAGATGGATCAACAAGTTTTCATTATGGATTTGTCCTTTAACCCGAAGATTACCGACGAGCTGATGGTAATCTATTTTAACTTGAACAAGGAGATTTTTTGTATTACTCATGAGAGTTGAGGAGGTATCACGTGATTAAAGAACGCATCCCCATTTCAGGCAATTTGGAAAGCAAGGTTAAGCAGTTGATGGAGTACGCTGGATGGTACGAAGGCCGCAGTGTGGATATTTCCATTGCGGAACAGTATTACGCCGACCATGGCGTTCCGATGATGAAGACCACCCAACGGTTTTACCGCAAGTATTTTGGCTTGTGCTGCGAGTGGTACTTGGCACAGAAAAAGCTGAAATGGGCGGCGGACTTTGAGTTTGCTTTGTTTCCCTACATTGTCAATGGAATTAAAAATCATTTGGAGGAAGCCTATTTTCGAGATATGTCCGGCTGTGAGCTTGCGGAAATTGAACAGATAGCTGGTCAAAAGTGCCAGCCCATCGGACATATAGGTTACTACTATCCCGCAGAGGTCTGGATCTCGGAGTATGGGACATTGTATGCAAAATATGAGTATCAGGATGAGATTGAGTGCTTTTCTGATGTATTTGCATTGATTGAACGTGAATTACGGCAGTGTAAATTTGATTCTGCTGCCATGAAAACTGTGGAGGCATTGGACGGAAAACTATGAAACAGGATTTTAAGATCTGGCGCAATCAAATATTGCAGAATCCACGGGACATTTCACCGCTGAAATTTGGAATGTCACAGGATGAAATCGTGGAGGTATTCGGCAAGCCTGATGCAATTTCCACTATGAGAAGTGGCGGAAAGCCTTTGGTTGTGAAATACCATGATATTGAACTGCATTTTGACGGAAAAGCTCATCAGGGGCTCTATTTGATTTATAGTGACGATGAGATTGAGCTGAACATTATAGCTGAGCACGAAGAAACGCTACAATCAATTACCAACACAGAGCCAGTGGACAACGAATTTTTCCTTAGGGATGGAGCCGTCTATTTCTCCGGCCTATATGAAAACGGCTTGTTGAAGGGTGTTGCGCCCAAAGACTTCTGCTGCTGGCATTACTGGGGCAAATCCTCTACGGCCTGCTTTCTCGGCGGAATTCGCCTGCGTGGAGCAGACCCGGCATCGTTTCGGGTGTTAAACTATGCCTACGCGATGGACAAAACAGCCGTCTACACCACCAGCGGGAGAATCCCGGATGCAGAGCTGGCAGCCTTCCAGGTATTAGACAACGGCCAGAACGATTCGGGTGCGCCCCAGGGATATGCAAAGGACAGCCGGCAGGTCTACTTCCACAACGGAGACGGCAAGGTGAAGATCATCAAGGGCGC
>Kit_p2__coassemble_873_pt1 | contig 23505 bp, 22 predicted proteins | sample Kit_p2__metabat2_low_PE_049 | metagenome-assembled genome bin Kit_p2 | reverse complement strand
TGCCACACTTTTTCACGAAAAAGTGTGAATCCCTTGCAGTTATCACTGTTGCAACCCGTCGTCAGCGTGTAGACAACTACACTGGCGATCTCGTCACAATACTGCTTGCAGTTATCACTGTTGCAACCCAATCCAGATGAAGTTCGATAATAAAACCGAGCTCCCTGAGTCACAATACTGCTTGCAGTTATCACTGTTGCAACAGCGGGGCTTCAAAACCCTTGCCCCATCTAGGGTTTGGAGGCCATTTTGTACAACCAAATAAACGTTTGGCTACTTTTTCTCATTTTTCACCACGTTTTGCACTCATTTCAAAACTCACACCCTTTTAAGCACCATAAATACTAGCTCTTTAAAATTGTGCAACCTCCATAGCACCTTTAGCGTCACATCGCCACAAAGCGAACAAAAATCACTGCCTCACAAAACATCAACAAGGCCCGCACGCAGGCAATCACTAGCAGCATTTATAAACTGTTCGTCAAACAATCAGTGCTTACCATTATTATATACGCAGAGGTTGCACAAGTCAAGAAAAAAGGCTACCACCACATCATTCTATGCTATAATATACTTATCAATAAACCAGACAGGATGTGACTTATATGCACCAGGCCAATAAGGAAATTGCTTTATTTGTGGAATACGCATGCCAGCACGATAATTTTATTCACTATTGCGGTATTAAGCCAGTAAAGGTGGAGCATGGACATATTACCCTATCCATGGATATTACCGACAGCCTTACTAATGGCTATTCCACCGCTCATGGCGGTGCCTTGGCATCGCTTATTGATACCTGCATTGGCCTGACCTGCTTTGCCTATGGCAAAAAGGTTGTTACTCTTGATATGACCATCAATTACATCAAAGGCGTGCCTCTTTCCGAAAAGGCCTTTGCCACCTCCACCATGCTGCATATTGGCCATAAAACCATGATTGGCGAGGCTGTCATCACTAACGCTATGGGACAAATTTACGCCAAGGGTACTGCATCCTTTTTTGTTGTTGGCGATAACGATAAGCTAGTTTGTCACTGGTGATTGAAACAAAGCTCCTATTTAAGCACAAACCAACAATAGATTATATAGCTAAAGCTTAACATCGCTACAAAGGCTCGAATTTGAGAAATACTCAAGCTCGAGCCTTCATTTAGTTTATAAGGTTATTTTATTCAGGCCTAATTACTCCTCTAAGCAAGCGTCCTTAGCTAGCAAATCCTTAAGCAGCTCCTCCGTCAGCTCCTCTTCAGAATATAGGGGCAAGCCCAATTGGGCAAAATATGCTGCCGTAACACCCTTGCCCAAAATACGTGTACCAGTAAAGGTGCCATCATAAATAAGATGAGTGCCACAGGACGGACTGCGCTCCTTTAGGATAACCGCAGTTATATGATGAGTTTTGCAATATTCCGCAGCCTTCAGCACGCCATTTTTATAGTTATCCGTCACATCAACGCCCTGGTCATTAATAATTTTAGCCTTGCCCTGCCACACATCCTCACCGCTGCCACCAACAATCTCTGAAGGCGGACGTGGAATGGACAAGCCACCAAAAACCTCGGGACAGATAGCAATAAAACGACCGCAACCCTTATATTTGATAAGCACATCGCAGGGATTGGCGTCTCCCTTATAGCGCACTGCATTGCCTAATAAACACGAGCTCACTAAAATCATACAACAGGCTCCCTTCATAGCGTTTTCTTTATTGTAACACAGGAAGAGGAATAAGTCAGCTTAGTAAGCGCCACTGCTTACCCCCTGTGTACCTTAGGCACATCCGTCCCCCTTTAATAAGGGGGACCAAGTTGTTCGCAATGCTTCTCTTAGCCCCACTTACTTAAGGGTACAAGAGATGACAGCTTAGTCTGGCAGTGAGCACATCGGACAGAACTGAAAGGTAAACCATGGCTAACTGTGCCTTCTCTCTGCCAAATATTTCTAAAATATAGTATAATATCTTCGACATAAATTTTTCTAACCGCGAGGTCATCACCATGTACGATTTTGATACACCCTTAAATAGAAACAATATCAATGCCTATGCTACGGACCTGTTCCGCAAAAATCTGCTTAACGTGCCTCAGGACGCAGCCCTGCCCTACAAGGATGAGGATTTTATCCATATGTGGGTGGCAGATATGAGCTTTGCGGCGCCAGATTTTATTATACAAGGTGTGCAGCAGGCCTTAAGCCATCAATTTTTAGGCTATACAGAGCTTTATCACGCCGCTGACGGACGTTATCGCCAGTTTTTTGCCAGCTGGTGCCAGCGCCAATATGATTGGAGCTTTAGCGAAGAGGAGCTGTTTTTGGCTAACGGCATTGTTCCCGCTTTGCGCGAGCTTATTGCCATGGTTACTAAGGCGGATGAAAGGGTGCTGATTATGACACCCTCCTATCCGCCCTTTAAGGGCTCCGCCGCTCACAACAACAGAGAATGTATTTACTGCCCACTTACGGAGCAGGATGGCTACTATACCATCAACTTTGAGCTTTTGGAAACACTGGCAGCGGACGACAAAACAACCCTGCTGCTCTTTTGCAATCCCCACAATCCCAGTGGCCGCCTGTGGAGCGAAGCAGAGCTGCACCAAGTAGCTGCCATAGCGCAAAAGCATAATTTATGGCTTATCTCTGACGAAATCCATTGCGATTTACTCCGCAGTGGACTGCGCTACACTCCTATGAGCAAGGCTGCACCAAGCTATGACAAGCTTATTTCCTGCATAACTCCTAGCAAAACCTTCAACCTTGGCGGTATGCTTTTAGCAAACATCCTTATTCGCAATCAGGAGCTACAAAACAAATGGCGCCAGCAGCACTACTTTGCAGATAATCCCTTAAGCATTGCTGCGGCTATGGCAGCCTATAGGTATGGAGATGATTACGTCCAAGAGGTACGCCAATACTTGGATGATAATTTTGCCCTTATGGATAGCTTCGTTAAAAAGCAGCTGCCTAAGGCCAAGCTGCGTATTCCCCAAGCCACCTATCTGGCTTGGCTTGATATGCGTGGCTACGACGAGCCTGCAGAGGGCTGGACCAAATTTTTTGCCTACAACGCAGGCGTCTTAATTGAAGACGGCAAGCTATTTGTAGCAGGTGGCGACGGCTTCATCCGCACCAACATCGCCTGCCCCAAAAGCGTGCTCATAAAAGCGTTGGAAAAAATGGCAAAGGCCCTCGCCAACGCCTAACGGCAATGCCAGGCCGCCCTCTCTTGGCCTACGGCCAATTCACCTTGTCCCCTTAAAAGGGGAGCCTGCTATTCGTCGCAGTAATGGTAAACGCCGTACCAATACCCGCGTATAGCGAGGAACGGATGCCGAGCCATATAAAACTTCACTGTTTGCCACACTCATAAAAAGCACATACCCATTGCGTGTGCGAGGGAGTAGCGGCGCATACCAAGCGCCTTGTTCGCACTTAGCGTTTCACCATAGGCACACGCTGCACATAGGCAACGGAATCCGAGTAGCGGTGAAGCTTTTTGTCACACTTTTTCACGAAAAAGTGTGCTTAAGAGGCTGTTAGTAGGTAAGAAAGCAAAACGTAAATAATACATCAATAAATTAATCACTTAACGACCATTCACCCCACCTCTCAGTCAGCTTCCCTTAAAAGGGGAGCCTGCTCTCAGATTGAACTTAAGCACACGCAAAAACGCGGCCAGCATCAGCTGACCGCGTTTTAAATTTACCAAATATTATTTTTTAGCCTCTTCTTTAGGAGCTTGCTCTTTAATAGGCATGTAATTGAAGTTAACCATCTTTTGCTTAGCATCAAAGATATAAATCATAGCAACGGTTTTTTCTTTGCTAAAGCTTGCAGCGTAAACCAGCTTATCGCCATCAGCATAACGCTCAAAGGAAACAAATCTGATTTCCTTTAAATCACCAAATTGGTCCTTAACTTGTTTTTGCAGATTAGCCATCAGCTCTTCAGTGATTTGTTTTTTCAAATCATCAGTCATGCCAGAAATTACCTGTGCATGAGCCACATTTTGGCCACTTACAGCATTATTCATCATTTCTGCAGCCTTTTGCTCCTTGTTCAGCACGCCGCCATCATAAGCAGCACAAACACTAGCAAAAGCAAAGGTCATAACCATAGTCAACATTACTAAAAGCTTCTTCATAACGTACACTTCCTCATTATAATCTATCAGCAAATAATACTGATAAGTATATTTTAGCGGTTTTTTGTTAAGATGTAAAGCTATACTTGATAAATTCCTTCATTATCATCCCAAGGAACCAGCCTATCCTCTTTTAAGGATTCCTGCACACGAATCACTCTTTGGTTTTCGCTGCCACGGAAGCGCAGATTAGGATTTTTCTTTTCCAGAACAAACTCACCATCTACTAAAATATCAATATAAGAGAGCATCTCCTGAGTAATTTCCCATGGACCAAGATTGCCTGTCAGCATATCCTTCTCAAAGTCATAGCCGCTATAGCACCACACAGTCTTTTCAGGATACATTTTCTTAAAGCGTCGCAGTAGTGGCAGCAGCGCCTTTTGGTTGGCAGGCTCAAAGGGCTCGCCGCCTAAAAGGCTCAGGCCATGAATATAATCAGGCTTTAAGGCTTCCAAAACTTCATCCTCTACTGCTGTAGTAAATTCATTACCATAGGCAAAATTCCACGCCTCTGGATTAAAGCAGCCCTTACAGTGATGGGTACAGCCACTGACAAAAAGTGAAACCCTAATGCCAGGACCATTAGCAATGTCTAATTTCTTGATAGTTGCGTAATGCATTTATTTCACCTTCTTATAAATGAAGCACGCGAGATTTAATTTCCTTAGTCTTGCCTACGTTCCAGAAGTTTTCGCCCAAATAACCACAGGTACGGCGGGTTACGTTCATCAGGCTGTGGTCCTTGTTATGGCAAGCGGGGCATTCCCACTCATTATCTTCATTGATAATGATTTCGCCATCAAAGCCGCAAACGTGGCAATAGTCAGATTTAGTATTAAACTCAGCATATTGGATATTGTCGTAAATGAATTTTACAACCTCCTCCATCGCCTGAGTATTGTGACGCATATTAGGAATCTCTACATAGGAGATTGCACCACCAGAGGAAATATTTTGGAATTGGCTTTCAAAATTAAATTTGCTGAAGGCATCAATTTTTTCACGCACATCAACATGATAGGAGTTGGTGTAATAGCCCTTGTCAGTTACGTCAGCAATGGTGCCAAAGCGCTCCTTATCAATACGTGCAAAGCGGTAGCACAGGCTTTCAGCCGGAGTGCCATACAGGCCAAAGCCCAGGCCAGTAGCAGCCTTCCATTTATCGCAGGCACCACGCAGTCTGTTCATAACACGCAGTGCAAATTCTTCACCTACAGGGTTAGTGTGGCTTACACCAGTCATCAGCTTAGTTACCTCATACAGACCAATATAGCCTAAGGAGATGGTAGAATAGCCATCCTCCAAGAAGCGGTCAATAACCTCGCCCTTGCCTAAGCGGGCAATAGCGCCATATTGCCAATGTACAGGGCTAACGTCGCTCTTAATGCCCTTTAAAGCATTATGACGGCACATCAGCGCCTCAAAGCACAGCTGCAAACGCTCGTCCAGCAAATCCCAGAACTTCTTTTCATCGCCATTAGCAATAATACCAATTTGAGGCAGGTTCAAGGAAACTACGCCCTGATTAAAGCGGCCTTCAAATTTGTAATTGCCGTTTTCATCCTTCCAGGGAGACAAGAAGCTGCGGCAGCCCATGGGAGAGAACACGTTGCCTTCATAGTTTTCGCGCATTTTCTTAGCGCTGATATAGTCAGGATACATACGCTTAGCGCTGCATTTTACAGCCAAGCGGGTAATATAATCGTATTTGCCACCCTTCAGGCAGTTGTGCTCATCCAACACGTAAACCAGCTTGGGGAACGCCGGAGTTACATACACGCCCTTGTCGTTTTTAATGCCCTGCAAACGTTGACGCAAAATCTCTTCAATAATCAATGCGTTTTCCTTCAGATACGGATCGTTCTCACGCAGGTTCAAAAACAAGGTTACAAAGGGAGATTGACCATTGGTGGTCATCAGGGTATTGATTTGGTATTGGATGGTCTGTACGCCGCCCTTCAGCTCGTAGCGCAGGCGTTCATTAGTCAAACGCTCCAAGGTTTCTTCATCAAGATTGCCACCACTGGTTTCTAAAATAGCAGCTCTAAACTTTTCATAGCTGCGACGCAGATATTTGCCCAGATGACAAATATCAACAGATTGACCACCATATTGGCTAGAAGCAACGGACGCAATGATTTGAGTCATAACGGTGCAGGCAACCTGAAAGCTGCGGGGGCTTTCAATCATCTTGCCGTTCATAACAGTGCCGTTGTCCAGCATATCGCCAATATTAATCAGGCAGCAGTTAAAAATAGGCTGAATAAAATAGTCAGCGTCATGGAAGTGGATAACGCCATCCTCATGAGCCTTAGAAATCTTTTCAGGCAAAATGATGCGCTTAGTCAGGTCCTTAGAAACCTCGCCAGCAATCAGGTCACGCTGAGTGGCAGCCATAACAGCATTTTTGTTAGAGTTTTCCTCCATAACGTCCTTATTTTTGTTGCTGATTAAGGACAGGATGGATTCGTCAGTAGTATTAGCCTTACGCACCAAAGCACGTTTATAGCGATAGATGATGTACTGCTTTGCCAGCTCAAACTTACCACATTCCATCAGGCTATGCTCTACCATATCCTGAATATCCTCTACTAAAAGACGCATTCTGTTGCGGTTTTGTACATTTTCCGCAATCTCGTGAATCTTTTCCTCCTCTATTTGATACTCCGGTTCAACTGCAGCGTTTGCCTTTTGAATAGCAACTACAATTTTGGCCAGATCAAAATCAACAGTCGTGCCATCGCGCTTAATAACCTTCATTGCTGCTACTTCCTTTCTTTCCTAAATTCTAGGTTTTTTATATTGTACTTTCTTTAGCAAATTATCTGTATGATTTTTATTATCTAAGGGATATCGTTCGGTTCACCCTCTAGATTTACCTGAGCTATTGTACCACAATATATCTCCTATGTAAAGAATTGACAACACAATATATTGGTGGTATAGGTCCCACTATGAAACTAGAAAATGTTGCATATTTTGTATTTTTTCCTCAAAATAAGGCCTAGTTTACACTGCTGTCCTGCACAGATATTCACTACAGATTGTGAATTATAGGCAGCAAAGCGCGTTATTTACATATTTTTGCAATTAAAAATCATTTTCCACAAAACAAATCTCAAAAATCACCTAAATTGAATAATTAAGATTAATCTTTGTCATAAAGACAAAAAAATGATAAAATATGTCTTGTGTATTTTTTTGAGGGAGTGTAGATCTATGGAAGAAAAAAACGAACGTAAACCAGCACTTGGCATAGTAATGCTAACAGTGTGCTCCATTATCTGGGGTACAGCCTTTGTCGCCCAAAGCCTGGGCGGTAAATACGCAGAGCCTTTAACCTTTAACTTTTCACGCTGCGTATTAGCCACTATTTTTATTTTAATGCTCTGCTTCGTCAAGGATAAGATAGAAGGGAAAAAATTCACGATTCTTGGCAGCGACGACCCTATTTATCGTGAGCGTCTTTTAAAAGGCGGCTTTATCTGCGGTGCAACACTAACCATGGAATCCTTTTTCCAACAGCTTGGCCTTATGTACACCACAGTAGGCAAAAGTGGCTTCATTACATCACTATATATAGTGCTTGTTCCAATTTTAAGCTTTATTATTTTTAGAAAGGCTATTACTAAGCTGCAGGCAGTAAGCGTTGTTGTAGCAGCAGTTGGTATGTACTTTATCTGCATCAACGAAGCCTTTACCATTAACATTGGCGATGTGTACACCCTGCTGTGCGCCATCTGCTTTGCTGGTCAAATTATCTCTGTAGCCAATATTATCAGCTTTTTAGATGGTGTGCGCCTGTCACTGATACAATTTGCCACCAGCGCCACCTTAAACTGCATTTTAATGTTTATTTTTGAAACTCCGTCCCTAGACGCACTGCTAATGGGCTGGGCACCTATTGCCTACGCAGGCATCATGTCCAGCGGCTTGGCCTATACACTGCAAATTGTAGGTCAAAAGCACGTCAACGCCGTACCTGCCAGCATGATTTTGAGCATGGAGGCAGTATTCGCACTGCTCAGCGGCTGGCTCATCCTTGACCAGGCCATGACCACCCGTGAAATCGGCGGCTGCGTACTAGTCTTCTCCGCCATCATTTTAGCCCAAATTCCCCCCAAATATTTGGGAATTAAAGAGTAAGCAGAAAAAATTAAAGTCATAACTCAGAAAAAAGTTCTGGGTTATGACTTTTTTTGTTATTACGCTAGTAATCCCTTATTTTCGCCTCTCAGTAAAATTCGTGGTCCCGTTTTTACTCCCATTACCGACCCCACCGTCTGTTCGCTACGCTCACAGCCACCTCCCCTTGAATAAGGGGAGGCAAGACTGCACTGTAATAATCTCGGCCCCCTTACTCAAGGGGATAAGATGAATTGGCCACAGGCCAATAGAGGGCGGTCTGGACCGGGTGTCAACATACGTAGTGAGTTAACTGGGGGCGTATATGACGAACAAACTATAGCCCCTTATTTAGCCATACGATAGATATTTTCCATGTCCTGACGGGTCAGCACCTTAAATTGGCCAATGGTGCGGGTATCCATAAAGCTGCATTTATAGGCCAGCTCCTTGATTTGCTCCTCGGTCAGCTCAATACCCATGTCGCTGAATTTAGTAGGCATACCAATGTGACGGAAGAAGCTTTCCATAGCCGTAATACCCTCTAAGGCTGTTGCTCTTTGGTCGCGGAAATTATTAGCAACGCCTAAAACATTTACAGCCAGCTGTGCAAAGCGTTCCACGTTTTCATCCAGTACATAGCGTGCCCAGCTTCCCCAAACTGCTGCCAGGCCTGCACCATGAGCAATATCAAACATACCGCTCAGCTCGTGCTCTAGCTGATGGCAGGACCAGTCGCCAAAGCTGCGGTCACCGGTAGTATCGTTGTGGGACAAGGTGCTGCACCACATAATCTCGGCTCTAGCATCATAATCCTTAGGATTTTTCAGCGCAATTTTAGCGTTACGCATAACATTTTTCAGCAAGGTTTCTGCCATACCATCAATTACAGCCAGCTGATGAGTGCTAGGAGCAGTAAAATAACGCTCCAAGGTGTGTACCATAATATCCACACAGCCACTTGCAGTCTGGTAAGCAGGCAGGGTATAGGTCAGCTCAGGATTGAGCACAGAAAACTTGCAGAAGGCATAATTAGTACTCAAGCCACGCTTCAGCCAGCCGTCCTCGTTGGTAATAACGCTAGCATTGCTCATCTCGCTGCCTGCTGCAGCCATGGTCAGCACTGCAGCCACAGGAGCGCAGCCTGTAACCTGCTTTTTCTTGCTATAGTAATCCCACAAATCGCCCTCGTTTACAAGGCCATAGCCAATAGCCTTAGCACTATCAATAACGCTGCCGCCGCCAACTGCCAGAATAAAATCCACATTCTCCTTACGACACAGCTCCACGCCCTCAACAGCCTTGCTCAGATGAGGGTTAGGCACAACGCCGCCAAGCAGCACATATTCCAAGCCAGCCTCATTAAGGCTTGCACAAACACGGTCCAACAGGCCGGACCTTTTGGCACTATTGCCACCAAAATGCACTAAAACCTTATGTGCACCATACTTTTTACACATAGCGCCAACCTGCGCCTCTGCATTCTTACCAAAAACAACCTCAGTAGGTGCCAAATAGCTAAATTTATCCATATCAAAAACTCCCAACTTAAAAGTAGTAGTAGTATTTATCGTCCCTCTCCAAGGACCCAAGACCTAGTCCTGCAATAGGACTTCCTATGCTCTCATTTTAGCACTTGCAGAAGTAAAAGTAAATGAAAGCACAAAATGCCGAAACCACGTCAGGTCTCGGCATTTATTTCATTATATTCTATTAATCCTTAAGCAACAGGCTTTTCCTTCAGCTGCTTGGCTATAGCCTCCACTTCTTCACGAGAAAGCTTTGACCATTTTATTGCGTTTTCAAGGCTTACGCCGTCCTTAAGCATAACTTCTGCATATTGCCTTCTTTCATTGTGCTTAATCTCTTCAGCTTCTTTATCAAATAACTTCTGCATCAATTCACACATTACATTATATCCCTCTCATAACATAAAAGCCGTTATGCAACAGGCTGTGCGTTAATCTTATCCGCTATTCTTCTAACATCATCACTAGAAATCTGTAAAACATCAGCAATCTCATCTACCTCATATCCCTTTTTCAGCATTCTTTCAGCTACCTCTACCTTCTCTTTATCAAATAACTTCTGCATCAATTCACACATTACCTTTACGCCTCCTTGGTCATCCTTCGCAAAAATATCCAGCATAGCAGAATGTCCTGCAATATTTTTAATAGAATACTGAGCCTTGGAGCTTACTACATTAATTTTATCATTTTCCAATATAACCTTCAATAGGTCGGCAGTGAGCTCTAAATTATCACCAAATACAGCATTCATGAACACATCATCCATCAGGCAAAAATTTTTAATTGTATTTACATAGTCTAATTTTCGTTCTTCGCTTAACACATGACCATCTCCCTTCTAAATGTACAAAATAATCCCTAGCTATCAAATCCATTTATAACAGCATTTCCATCGCCCCCTAAAAAGCAAAAAGCAGCACAATCTACTACCAACATAGTAAAAAGTACTGCTTAATCTTTTTATGCTATAATCACTTGGCAACTGCTCCCAAAGTGATGTTTATATGCTTTATTCTAACACTGTTTATGTAAAATAACAACATAAAGCATTATTCAACCTATCATTATTACAACTCAACTTGAACTACCTCTCCGTCATCGCATTCGGCAATTCCACCCCTCTCTTGGCATACGGCAAATTCACCTTGTCTCCTTAAAAGGAGAGGCTAACTTGCAATTGAACATAAGGCTCCCCTTTTAAGGGGAGCTGTCAGCGAAGCTGACTGAGAGGTCCAACCTATCACTGTTGCAACTCAATTTAAACTACCTTTATTATACATTCCTTGCTATAATAATACCAATGAACCTAACACACGAACGGAGCTGATAATATGCATTACATAGCCTGCTTTGGCGACAGCCTTATCCAAGGCTTTCCATTTGGCAATAAATCCTCTTGGACTGCTGCGGTTGAAGCACAGGGAAAAATAAAAATGTTAAACTACGGCCTGTGTGGCGATTGCTGCGACGATATTTTTGAACGTATGGAATATACCCTGCTGCCAGAATACGTTAAGCATATAGTCTTTCTAGGCGGTGCCAACGATGCTTTGCAGCGCCGTCCCCTAAACGTCATCATAGGTGATATAGAGCGCATACTCAAATGGTGTCAGCAAAAGGAATATAAATTGGCCATCGTCCTGCCCCTTATCAGCAGTGACGAGCTTTTGAACAGACGCCTGTGGGATTTGCGTCAGCAGATAGAACTTAAATTTAAAGGTAAGGCTTTGCTCCTTGATATGCAGCCAGCCATTGGCATGGACGCCGGCGCCCGCAAAAAGGCCTACCTAGACGGAGTGCACCCCACCGCCCCCACCTATCGTGCCATGGGTGAATACGCAGCTCCCCTGCTTTTGCAGTGGCTGGAGCAAAGCAAAAAGACTATAATTTGAGAATAAGCAGACCACAAAAATCTAACTTTAAGTGGTCTACAAAAACTCAAATTATAGTCTTTCTTTATTTTATGAAGTTACCTTCATTCCAAGCTCTCTATACTTTTTACAACAAGCCTTTAATTCCGCTTACAAGCATGGAAATAGCACCACAGCAAACGATAATTATGGACATACGCTTAAATAAATGCTGATTTAAGCGGAAAAAGAATTTTTCACCTAAATAAATGCCTAAGAACATAGCTGGCAGCATTGGTAGCAGCAAATTCCAATCTGTAATGGCTGCTATATTGCCAGCCCATAAATGACCAAGCATAATAAAAACACCACCCAGGCCAAAAATCCAAATCATATTAGCACGCATAGTGTCCTTATCCTGCTGTTCATTTAAAAAGTACAGCACCAAGGGTGGTCCGCTAACACTTGTAGATGCACCAAAAAAGCCACTAACCACGCCTGCGGAAAATCTTCCCAGGCTTTTATTCTTTACAGGCAATATATACTGCTTGCTCATCAAAAAGGTAGCAATTAAAAGCACACTGCCTAAAAAAATCTCCAAGGCCTGTACAGTCATAAACTTTAAAGCATAGCTTCCTGGCAATGTTCCTAAGCCACTTCCCAGACTGGTCATCAAAACCGTTCCCCAGTCAAATTTACCCCATACACGCCACATAGTAATAGCACGCAGCAATATAGTTGTTACCAGCACTGACATAATGGCAAATTTAATATCTATGACGGTTGACAAAATAGGCGTAGCAATAAGAGCGTAGCCAAAGCCTGAAACGGTGGAAAAAAAGGATGCCAAAAAAATAGCTATTACAGTAACACAAAGTGTAAGCATATTTCCTCCACAAAAAGGTCTAAGACAAAACTCGGCGCTTTAAACATACAACCATAAGAAAAACCATCAAATGCATCGTAAAAGCTTAAAGCCTATAAAACCACATATAAGCAACAAGACTAGAATTTAAGTAACACTCAAACTCTAGCCTCGCTTTAATTTATAAGGTTAGTTTTGTCCAAACCTCTTAATTATTTGTCTTCAGCTTCAATAAGATAGGTCCAGCCATCCGCCTGACGCACCTTACCCTCTTTCATCAGATGACCAAGTGCACGCTTGAAGGCAGCCTTACTAATACCAAATTTAGCCTTGATGATTTCCAGCGGAGTATCATCGCAGTAGGGCATTTTACCGCTACGCTTTTGTAAAAACTCGTAGATATCCTGTGCATCAGCAATCAAAGCATTTTCCTTTTGCAGACGCATGGAAACGTTTAAGCGGCCATCCTCACGGATGTAGGTAACACGACAGGTAACCTCCTGACCAAAGTCAAGACGACCACTGGGAACCTCGCTTCTATGCAAAAAGGCAATAAAGCGTTGGTTAGTAAAGATAAAGAAGCCCTCAGGCAGAATGTTGTAGATAGTGCCTGTCACCATATCGCCAATTTTTAAGCCAGTTGCAGGCTTAGAGGCCTTTAACATATCATCCTCTACACGCATGGTAACAGCAGGACGACCGCTCTTATCGCGATACAGCTTAACCCAAACCAGCTGATCCGGGCTTACATGGCCACGCATCTGGCTATAGGGCAAAAATACACCACGTTCAGCGCCAATATCAACAAAGCCGCCATCACGAGTAACGCTCAGCACCTTTACATAGCCCAGCTGACCCTCACGCATTTTGGGCAGCTTCATGCTGGCAGTCAAACGACGATTGGGGTCAAGATACAGATAAACCTTAACATCCTGACCAGCCTTGATTTCCTCAGTCTGCTGCATCTTATGAAGCAGGATGTCATCATTAGTATTGCCAGTGCCTGCATCAAGGAAGGCACCCATCTCGCCCATACGTGCCACTCTTAAAGTAACAACGTCACCAGGACGATACTTTACTGCCTCAGAAATCTTGGGCGGTGGCAATGTTTTCTTTTTACGATCAAACTTGCGATCCATCATTCTTCAGTCTCCACAAATGCCTCAGAGGGAGCATCAGCCCACAGCTGCTCTAAGTTATAGAAATCGCGTTCCTCTTCCAGGAATACGTGTACTACGATATCGCCGTAATCTAAAAGTACCCAGCGGCCTTCAGCATAGCCTTCTTTATGAGTCGGAAAAATTTCCAGCTTAGCCATTTCGTCTTCAATATTGTCAACAATGGTCTTTACCAGGTTAGCATTGGATGCACTGCAAATAACATAATAGTCAGTTACAGGAGATAAACCCTCCATGTTCAGCAGTAAAATATCATTAGCCTTTTTGTCGTTGGCAAAGCCTGCCATTTTCATTGCTTTTTCTTTAATGTTCATGTATTCTCCTCCTTTGTGTGAATAATATCCGTTTTATTCTTCTTCAGTTTCGTCTTCCTTCAAGTGAGGAATTCCCAGCTCATCTAAGGATTTGTTGATGGACTCCCTATCTGCAGCCCAATAGCTTACACCGCTGCTATCATCAAACTGACCATAGAGCATGCAGCTTCTTACCTTATCATCACCAAACAGCTTAAAGCTGTTGGCCGCCTTAATCATAGTGGTAGTATTAAGGTCCGTATCAATATGCTTATCAAGTGTTCTTAATAAATTGCCAATTTTGCCTACATTCTGAATGGAGAACATTTGCTCCGCTGCAGCCTTCAAAAACTTTTGCTGACGCTGCACACGACCAATGTCACCCAGCTCATCAGAACGGAAACGCACATACTTGCCTGCAGTTTTACCGTCCATGTGCTGATAGCCATGCTTAATATCAATAACCAAATCAGCATAAGGATCTTCGTAGTACATATCCTTATCAACGTAAATATCTACACCGCCAATAAGATCAACCACATCAATAAACGCCTGCCAGTTAGCTAAGGCATAGTAGTGGATAGGCACCTGCAGCAAATTGGCTACAGTCTGCTTAGCCATTACCTTGCCGCCATAAGCATAGGCTGCATTAATTTTATCAGGGTCGCGGTGACCTGGTAATATAACCTTAGTATCACGAGGAATAGAAAGCACGCTTACCAGGTTTTCCTTAGGGTCAATACTCAGCAGGATAATAGCGTCAGTACGCTTGGGCTCGTATTCCTCAGCCTCGCTGTCACCATCATCAATACCCAAAAGCAGGATATTAATACGCTCATTAAGCTTTTTATCACTCTTAATAGAGTCATTAGCCGCAGTTACATGTACACTACCATGGGAAGGATCAATAAATGTATTATAAACAAATACAGACCCCTTAAACAGAGCGGCAGCAAAAAGCACCATAACCAAAACCAGAACAATAAATTTTCCCCATCTAAACTTGCGCTTAATGCGATGTGGACGCTCCGGTCTTGGCTCCATATTTTCTTCCATATATATCTCCTGCTAAATTATTCTTTTTTTGCCTGCATACGCAGCTGATTATAGCCTTCAATGCAGCGAGGATGCAGCAGCAGCCTGCTATCTAAAAGATAACGCATAGTGCTGTCATAGGCTATCAGCATAGCCTTGTCAAGGTCCTTAAAGGCCTGCTTACGCAGCTCCTCAATACCAGGAAAATCCCTGGCCGGCTCCAGCATATCAGCCAGATAAACAACCTTGGCCAGCTCTGTCATATCAGCAGCACCAGTTGTGTGGTATAAAATACCCTTTAAAATTTCTTCATCATCTACGCCGTATTTGTGACGTGCATTATAAGCTCCCAGCTTGGCATGAATCAAAACAGGCTGAGCCAGCTCTATCATATCCAGCTCCACGCCCAGCTCCTTAGCCCTGGCAATGCTTTCCTTACTGTTAACCTCACGGCCGCAGTCGTGCAGCAGTGCAGATATTGCAACTCTTTCCAAGGGAAGCTTGTGCGCCTTGGCCAGCTCCAAAGCTGTTTCATAAACCGCTATTGAATGCTTGAAGCGTTTAGGCGGTATGGACTTACCTAAAAGCTCCTTCATTTCCTCTAGCTTCATTATATCTCGCCAACTTTCGTTTTACACTAAACCAGTGCCTTACTCTCATTAAGCATTTTTTTCACAAGAGCCCGCACCATACAAGCCATGCTCGTAAATATAGTTTTCTACCTCTATAGGCACCATACCTGTCAATGGCAATCCAGCCTTAATACAGCCGCGGATTTCCGTTGAGGAAACATCAAATTCCGGGGTATCCAAAAGCATGATACGCTCTCTGGCAATGCTTCCTAAATGGCTTTCTGCCTCCTCCATAACACCATCATAGCCCGGACGACCAGCTGCTACAAAGATAGCCAGCTCCAAAAGCTCGTGGATATTATGCCAGGTGTGCAGCTGTGCTACAGAATCAGCTCCGATGATAAAGTACAGCTGCTCCTGCGGGTGCTCCGCCGCCAGCTGTCTTACAGTGTCAATTGTATAGGACACGCCGCTTCTTTTCAGCTCCATATCAGAGACAACAAAGCCCTCATAAGGTGCAATAGCCAGCTCTGTCATAGCATAACGGTCCTCTGCAGGAGCAAAATTCATTCCCACCTTGTGAGGAGCTATATAAGCAGGTATAAACATAACCTGCTCCAATCCCAGATGCTGACTTACAGCACAAGCTATCTGCAAATGTCCAATATGAATGGGGTCGAAGGTTCCACCCATTATACCCAGCCCTTTGCTATTCACAGCCCGCCTCCTAAAAATAACTACTTTATCATTTTATTATATCAATCTGAAAGGATTTCTACAACCTTCTGAAGCAGAATTATTAGGCTTCCAAAGAAAATAATTCCCTTTGTTCTGTCCTTAATATCAAAAACAGTTTTAGGCCTTCTTAAATAAGCTAAGAAGGCCTTGTAATAGTCTTTAAATTGTGGTTTGTTCTGGTTATTTTCGTTCATAAAATCTTCTTATTCGTACCTCAGTGCATCAATGGGGTCTAAAAGAGCAGCCTTTCTGGCAGGATAAATGCCAAAGAATAGACCAATACCCACAGAAAATACTACAGCAATAATAATAGCCCAGACAGAAATAACCGTATTCCAGCCGGCAATATAGCTGATACCAAAGGAGGCAGCCACGCCTAATACTACGCCCATAGAGCCACCTACAATACCTATAACCATTGCTTCAATCAAAAACTGCAGCAGGATATTATTATAGGTTGCACCTAAAGCCTTGCGGATGCCTATTTCTCTGGTGCGCTCGGTTACGGAAACCAGCATAATATTCATAATGCCGATACCACCAACTAACAAGCTAATAGCTGCAATGCAGCCTAAAAGAATAGTAATACTGTTAGCTGTTTCCATCATCGTATCCATTATAGCAGTCATATTGCGTACAGTAAAGTCATCGTAATCGCCATCTTTAATCATATGGCGTACACGCAGCACCTGCTCTGTCTCTGCCTGTACATGATTTATAACATTTTCGTTTTCAGCCTGCACCGTAATACGCTGCACATGGGTAATACCCATCATACGGTTTTGCATAGTAGTAAGGGGCATATAAACAACATCGTCCTGGTCCATACCCATACCACTTTGGCCCTTGCTCTTTAAAACGCCAATAACCTGAAAGGGAGCCTTTTTAATGCGTATCATCTTTCCTACAGGGTCACCCTCTGGGAAAAGATTGTCTGCTACGGTTTTCCCAATAACGCACACTCTGCTGCGTCTGTTTAAATCCTTATCATTAAAGGTACGTCCTTCCTCTGTCTCCAGGCTTTGAATTACAAAATTATCAGGAGTAGTACCCTCTACACGGCTTGTCCAGTTTTGGTTGCCTGCTACCAGCTGATAGCTTGTTTGAACACTGGCACTAATACCGGAAATATCAGCAACCTGACGTTCAATAGCCAGTGCATCCTCGTAGGTCAGCTTAGTGCCCTCACCTGCAGCCAGACGCGCACCTGTGGCAGTACGTCCGCCAGTAGTAATAATCAGCAGATTGCTGCCTAATTTGGAAATATTCTGCTTAATATTTTCCTTCATGCCAAAACCAAGGCTGACCATGGCAATTACAGCGCCTACGCCGATAATGATGCCCAAAAGCGTTAAAAAGGTGCGCAGCTTATTGGCAACCATACCCTCCAGCGCCATTTTAATTGATTCATTCAGCATAAGGCTCTACTTCCTTTCATCGCTCACCAGCTGACCATCACGCATTACCAAAATTCTTTTGGTTTGCTCCGCAATATCCGGCTCGTGAGTAACCATAACTACAGTCTTGCCACTATCATTAAGACCTTTAAAGATATCCATAATCTCATAGCTGGACTTAGTATCTAAATTACCTGTAGGCTCATCCGCCATAATAATAGCAGGATTATTGATAAGCGCTCTGGCAATAGCCACACGTTGACGCTGACCACCGCTCATCTCCATAGGCTTATGCTCCAAACGTGTTCCCAGACCAACTGCCTCCAACGCCTTTTTGGCACGCTCCATACGCTCCTCCTCGCCTACGCCTGCATAGATTAAGGGCAAAGCCACATTAGCCTGTGCCGTCAGCTTATTGAGCAGGTTAAAGTTTTGGAACACAAAGCCAATTTTGGCATTACGTGTTCTTGCCAGCTCATCGTCATTATAGCCGGCAATTTCTCTGCCATCTAAAAAATACTCGCCAGAGGTAGGACGGTCCAAGCAGCCTAAAATATTCATCATTGTAGATTTACCGCTGCCTGACGGACCCATAATAGCTACAAATTCACCAAACTCAATCACAACATTCACATGGAACAAGGCATGCACAATGCTATCACCCATATGATATGTCTTCATTATATCCTTTAATTCAATAACTGTATTCATGGCTGCCTCCATTATCAGTGGGGACCCATTTTATTTCCCGCCTGCTTAGCCACAACCTTGCGAACCATAACCTTATCGCCCTCCTGCAGCTCAGGAGCAGAAACCACCACGTCATTTTCATCACTAAGGCCAACTGTAACCTCCACATCACGGCTTTCCTTACTCTTTTCATTATAAACCTTTACAAAGGTCTTTTTACTGGACCAATGGATACAATTTTGAGGAACAAGCAGTGCATCCTCCACTTTATCAATAATAATATCTGTTCTAGCGGTCATGGTAGGCAGCAGCTTGCCCTTAGCATCATCAACATTAACATACACTGTATAGTAAATAACATTATTCTCAGTCACAGCCTTGCGTGATACTAAGCGGACAGTTCCTGTAAAGGTTTCATCAGGATAAGCATCAACAGTAAAATTAACCTTTTGTCCAGCCTTGACCTGACCAATATCGGACTCGTCCACCAAGGTTTCAATCTGCATATCATCCAGATTAGCTACGGACATAATAACCTGAGGCTGACTAATACCAGAGCTAATGGTTTGACCCTCAGGAGTAGGCTTGCCAATAATATAGCCAGAAATAGGTGATGTAATTACTGTATCCTGCACATCAGAGGCTGCACGCTCGTAATTGCTCTTAGCAACTAAATATTCAGAACGATAGGCATCAAAGGAGGCCTCAGAAATAGCACCCTGCTCCACCAATCCAGAATAACGTGTATAATCTGCAGCAGCCTTGTCCAGCTTAGCCTGAGCCTGAGCCAGGGTTGCCTTTAAAGCAGTATCATCCAGCTCTACTAAAACATCGCCAGCATCAACATGCTGATTTTCTTCTACATAAACCTTAACGATACGACCTGTAATCTTGGAGCTGATATCAACATTATCTACAGCACTTAAGCTACCTGTAGCAGACACACTGGAGGTCAAAGCTCCCTTAGTAATGGTTCCCAACCTAACACTTTCAACGGGAGCCTTACTGCCTTCATAATATTTATAGCCTCCAAACCCGCCTGCCAGCAAAATAACACAGGCTGCAATGACATATTTATTATTTTTTACAAAGCCCAACATATCGCATACCTCATTTATCAAATTATTCTTATTTAAAATTATAATCCATATATATCCTATGGTCAAAGTTATCATAACATTTCTCTATGTCTTTTTTATGACTTTTCGTTACACACAAACCACATTGCATATGTCTATTATAATTTACGAATTATTTACTAAAACATAATCTTAATAATGTTATTTTAATTTTATTTATATATGTGATATAATAATTAACACATCATATTTATAGTCACTTATAATACTATCTCAGGAAGTGAAACGAATCCCAAGGTGCTGTAAAACATATATTCAAGAAAGCTATCAACTGCAACGGCCCTTGGCATAACCTTACCATTGTCACTTTTACTAGGTATGAATCGTTTTCACACTGTGATAGCTGTAAGGCTTTTTAGAAAGGTGAGTGATTAACAATGTTGAAAAAAACTTTTTCTCTGACTCTTTTATCCGCCATGCTCTGTATGCAGCTGGCAAGTGCAGAAACCATCCTTTTAGACAAGGCAACAGCTCTTGTTCCTCAGGGTTGGATTGTAGCAGATGATGATTTAAAGTTTAAGAAGGACACCAAGGCAGTTCTTAATGACCAAGGACAGGTGGTTGAAGGTGTTTTAAATAGTGATACCTTCCTGCGTCCTACTGGCTGGAAAAACATGATTATTGACTGTACCTATGAGTATTCCTCAGGTATTGTGTTCCCCTATTATTATGGTGGTATTTCCTTTAATTCACAGGTTCCAGTCCAGACATACGGTCACGTACGCTATAAAAGCGGTGAAAAGGTAGTATTTTCTGCAGACGGCACCATTCTTAGCGGTGTAATCTCTGATACAGCAACCTTTAGCCTCCAAAGCAACAAATATGGCTTTGTTACCTTCAAGGATGATACTAGATTGAATTTTGATGAACAGGGCCATATTCTCAACGGCGTTTTAGAGGATGACACCTATCTCCGTCCTCTTGGCTTTGCTAATAACAAAAACACTATGGCAGGCTTTTTAGAATTTAAGGGTAACCGTACCATCAGCTTCACTACAGATGGCTTCGTTACAGAGGGTGAACTGAAAAAAGAAATGGTATGGAAACAGCCTAATGGCTCCACAATTACCCTCCCTGCTAAAAAAGCTATCAGCTTTGCAGCTGACGGTACTGCCAAAGTAAAATAAAGCAGCTATTCTATCACTAAAACAATCAGCACTCCAAATAGATGACACATTCTAACTAATACTTCAACAAAAGGAATCGTTCTTAGGGATGGTTCCTTTTGTATTTATAGCGTCTAATTGCAAAGGTACATTATAATAGCTATCTTTATTTTTTTACCTTATTCTGTGGTACGATTTATATTTACGTTACCACAAGAGCTAAGTTTAATGACTATTACTTTCCAATTGCAAAGGTACATTATAATAGCTATCTTTATTTTTTCACTTTATTTTGTGGTACGATTTATATTTACGTTACCACAAGAGCCAATTTTAATGACTATTATCTGCAACAAAGACAATTACACTAACTAAAAAAGACTAAAATTTGTTCACTGAAATGTTTCCTCAGATTGAGCAAATTTTAGTCCTTTTAATTTTATGTTAATGTAATAGTCTTAAATAAGGCCTATATACTCTCATCTTTATCTATAAAGCAGCAAAAAAACAGGCGTAACCTTTTGGTCACGCCTGTCTTAAAGGAAGAAATATAATATTTCTAATGCAGTTAAATATTAGTTACCCGGGAAGAAGGGCCATACCATGGGGATGATAACCAGGGATACGATGAAGCATACGATTACCAGACCGGTACCAGCTTTAACGTAGTCCATGAATTTGTAGCCGCCAGGGCCAAGCACCAGGGTGTTCGGAGGAGTACCAACGGGGGATGCAAATGCGCAAGAAGCTGCAACTGCGATAGCCATCAGAACTGCTTTCGGGTCAGCACCCAGGTTTTGAGAAATTGCAATACCGATCGGGCACAGCAGTGCGGAAGAAGCGGTATTGGACATGAATTGGGTCAGGCCGCAGGACAGAGCAAACAGAACTGCGGTTACAACCAGCGGAGAAGGAGAACCGCCCATCAGACCTACGGTCCAGTCAGCGATCAGTTTACCAGCGCCAGTTTTATCCATAGCGGTGGATACAGGCATCATACCTGCGAACAGGAAGATGGTTACCCAGTCGATAGAAGCATAAGCTTGTTTTTCAGTCAGGCAGCCGGTCAGTACGCAGATGATTGCGCCCAGGATAGCAGCCATTTCCAGAGATACGCCAGGAACGCCAACGGACATTACCAGAACTACGCAAGCCAGGATGGTACCTGCAACTACCATTTTAGCTACAGAGCTTTCACCAGCTTCGATTTCTTGTTCAACCTCTTGGTCAGCGTCAAGAATTTTGTTCGGCAGCAGATATTTACCAACGAACATCATGTACAGCATACCAGCGATGGAAACAGGGATACCAATCCAAGCATATTCGAAGAAACCGAAGGAATCTTGAATGCCAGCTGCTTGCAGAGCGCCGTTAGCGATGATATTCGGAGGAGTACCTACCATGGTGATGATACCACCCCAACCGCAAGCAAATGCCAAAGGCATCAATTGACGAGATGCGGGGATTTTAGCTGCGGAGCAGATACCCAGAGCAACGGGCAGCAGGCAAGCAGCGGTACCAGTGTTGGACAGAATAGCGGACAGAACGGTACCAACAGTCATCAGACCGAACATCAGGCTGTTTTCGCCAGTGCCGCACATTTTTACTACTACGTTACCGATTTTTTGAGCCAGGCCGGTGTAGAACATTGCTGCACCTACAACGAACATGCCTGCGAACAGAACTACGGTGGAGTTAGACAGACCAGAGAATACTTGTTTAGCGGGGATGAAACCCAACAGGCCGCAAGCGATTGCGCCAGACATAGCGGTAACTGCCAGAGGAATAAGCTCGGTTACGAAGAACAAAGCGATTACCGCTAACATAATGATACATTTTACTGCGTTGGACATTATGAGAGTGCCTCCTTAGATTTTTTTGACATTGTTCATAAAATGCCTTTTAATTTGCGAATTAAATTAATTTTACAAAATAGCTTTGAAATATACAGCAGTTATGCATGCAATCTCTTGTTTAGATAACTTACTTAAATTACTAAACTTACTTACAAAACTTACTTAATTCCCAACGGGTGTTATAATAACATATTTTTGACACATTTGCAACACTTTTACCGATTTTTTTTGAAATATTTGTGAACTAGGCCTTATATTCCATTCATGCATACCTCTTATGCTCTGCATAACTATAGTTTTCTTCTTATATATATTATATATTGTATATATAAGAATGTATTTTTCACTAATCACAGTTTTTATGACAAGTAGATTGACATAATATATCTACACTGAATTCTTTTATTTTTTCGTATAACAAACGAGAATTTTTAGTACCTCATGCTAAGAACAGACCTTGATATTGCTCTCATCGCCATATTTGCGTTTTAAGGCCGTTTTTATACTTCACATAGCTCATACTACCTATTAGCTATTAAAATCGCTTAAAAGCGATTTATGGCGATTTTGGAATATTGTAATTAAAGTAAGTGATGCGGCTTTAAAAAGCCTTCTCAGCATCGATACATTACTTCGTTTTTGCTCTATAAATCATCACCAAATTGTAACTTTTTCATTCGTCAATTGCAGGCACCATTCTGTGATATTGCAAATTCAATAGCTTAATCTTAAAAATAAAAAGCTCAGCTTATTCTATGCTGAGCAAATTTAAAGGCTTTATTTATTTCGTATTGGCTTTGTAACAACCTTGCAGTAAGTGCTGCTTGCGCATTTTTTAAGATTATTACAGCCTGATACTTTGTCATAGCTTTACAAGTAAAATAAAAAACAGGCGCAACCAAAGGTCACGCCTGTTTGATAGTACGATTTTCTTAGACCGTCAAATTATTTGCCGGGGAAGAAAGGCCATACCAGAGGAATTA
>Kit_p2__coassemble_568_pt1 | contig 35448 bp, 26 predicted proteins | sample Kit_p2__metabat2_low_PE_049 | metagenome-assembled genome bin Kit_p2 | reverse complement strand
TAGGCAATAGGTTACACCAATCAGCTGTAAACAGAATATCATCAGAAGTATATTTATCTATCAGAAAAATATAGTAATGAATATGTTTACTGTATTTTCAAATATAAGGACTTTACGGAGTTGACAACATCAGCCCACAGCAATTCATTGGCATAATTATTGTTATCCTGGTATCGTTTCCACAATTTAATCATATCTGCATCATTGGCCAATTCATCAAATACAGCTTCCGCATTAATCATTAACTTTTTTGTACCTCTTTTGGTAGAGGTTGCATTGAATGCAAGCTTTAAAATTTTGTAATTAATTTGGTCTGTATAGCTTTTCAAAAGAACATGGATGTCATAAAAATCTCTCATTCTAGTATTGGTAATATTTCTGGCAATTATGGTTTCCAGTTTTTCAGCTAACACAGTTTCAATGTTATATGCTAATAAAGCAATTTCTCTTTTTTCAAACATGAGTTGATATTTAAAAGCAACTTCTTTAGGTATTATGACATCTCCGGTAGAAATATCTAATTTCATAGGGATTCTAATGTTATCGTAGAAGCAATTCATTGAGATGCGTACTCCAGGATAATCTGCTTCGTCCATAATTTCTGAAAAGCTTTTAATTTCAAAGGTAACTCCATCATTGATATTGATTAAACATATCTGATTTATAATGGATTCTAATTCATCTTGATTCAGCGTGAAGCCTTTAATTGTAGTATCTAGATCCATAGTAGAACGACTTTGTATTCCTACCATAGCTGTTATAAGCATACCTCCCTTTATTATAAAGTTATTCTTATAGCTAGATTGTGATAGACGTTCCAAAAAACGTTCTGTCATATATGTCCTTAATAGAATTTGTGAATCAGCAGAATGTTTTCTGGCTAAATTTTTTATCATATCTTTTAGTTGTGTTCCAGAAGTTATAATCATAGTAACACCTCCAGATATTTTTTGAGAACATTCTTAACCCTAAATAATGCAGCATACTCCATTAACAATTTTAAATTTTTATCACGTCTTTTTAAATAATTCTTTAATGTATCCTGAAACACCTGATAATCGATAGAGTTTCTAGAACGTATAATATCACATACTGTTCTTTCTAAATCGTATACTGGAACATCATTGTTGAAATTTGTTTTAATCAAAGTCAAGCCAACATGATGCAGCTCCTTTTTTACACTATATACTTTAACCCCATCCTTTTTTAAGTTGGTTGGGTTATATCCTGTGATTACCGTAACAGAATAATTAAAAGGTTCTCTGTCCGTCAGTTCGTGCAAATATAGTGCGGTTTCATGAGAAAATACTGCTTGTTTACATCTTAAATGTATAAAATATAAGTAGTCGCTCCAAGCATGTTGTTGATAGTAAATTCCATTATTGGCATTTTCCAGATTATTTCGCTTTACGTATTCATAAAATGCAGGTTTAGAAATTCCAGCTTCAAGAGCTTGAGAAACTTTAATTGTGCCATTACTTTTACTAAGTAAATTATCCAACGTAGCTTGTACTTTCATAACAGCATCACTTCCTTACTTTTTTGCTAATATTATATCTGTAATTAGCAAAAAAGTAAAGAAACTTATATGGAAGTCCTTATAGTTAGTGCTACTAGAACCCTTGTTGAAAATCTTATAGATACCACCAGTTCCCAGAAAGGGTAGCCTACCAGTGTCTCATTGCTGTAATAATAAGCTTTATGTGAGGACTATACATCACTTTTAACCTTATTGGAAAGAATAATAAACCTAAAATTAGAACATAAATAATTTACAGCTGAGATTGTAGTACTCACCTGTTCCTACTACAATCTCAGCTGTATAAAGTAAATAGTTAATATTATTTAAAAATTTACCAATTTTGTGTAATGTTAATAGCACTTATATTTAGAGGGGGTTATAATAATACTATGCAAAAATCTTTTATGTTACAATCCACTCATTATCAATTGTTTGGTGATTACTGTTACAAGCTACATATACCGTTTACAAAGGATGATGCAGCGTTAGCATACAATATAATGGTTATGGCTGATGGACAACATACTAAATGTAAACACTTGAAATGTATCACCAAAGATGCATTATGTGACATCGCTGACAAATCTAATTTCGATTATATCGATACAGCTGATTTAATCCAAAAACTAACCAACAAAAAAATCTCTTTATCCGAAAATGATGACATTGTCAGTTATCCCTGGTTTACCTGCATTATTACGGATACCAACGATATGGTATACATAGAATTTAATACTAGTATCTATCAGCTGTTTTTTGATATTTCCATTCGGTACTCCTTGTACGATTGTATCTCGGCACAGGGATACACATCTATAGTGGATATCTTTTGGCTTTCTATAATCTACATGGATCTAGCACATAATAGTGCAGAAAATAATCATAATCTAACCGTTAAATTTGATATTAATGATTTTATGGCTGGTCTTTTTGAAGATAACGAAGTTAACGAATTCACTAAACAGAATTTTTACAATATGGTCCTCGTACCTTCCGTTATCAGCATAAACCAAATGGGACATATTAGCATCAGTAATTATAATTTATGTAATGATGACATCGTTATGGATATACATTATGATGATGTTTTAATCAAATATATTATGAATATCCCTTACATCGACTACACATTAAATAGCTCCAAATATCTATACGACGCTGAATATGAAGAATTACAAACTGAACTAGCCAAAAGGATAACTCATCTGTATGAAACTAAGAAGCAACTTTAGACAATAGCTGATGCAACTACTATATAGCCTTAATAATCCTATCTTCTTACAAGGCACATACTAATCTTAACTTTCCGTCTATACAGTTGTTGCGCAATTACTGCTGCATGAGCATTAATATAATCTACCTCAGTATTAAGGGTCTTGTGCAGATATCTTGGCGTTACGCGCAGCATGTTTGTGATGCAATTCAAATCAATCCAAAATCCGCTCCCAGACTAGGTTTGGGGGCGGTTCTTGTTATATTTTGGTTGTAATTGTATGAGACGTTACTTTATTGTTAACAGTTGTGAGGATGCGTGTACTACTTACTTAGGCTGCTTTAAAGATTAGCTGACTAAAATATAAAACAAAGTAGTAATTATTCTATTTAAGATTATAATATCTAGTTAGTTTACTTGACAATAGCGATATAATATATTATTGTTTTTATTAAATAAGTGACGCTATAGTCAGTGAAAAATTACTTTAGCAGCTTGATTTATATAGTCATAGGTCTGCTAAAAAACATATGAAGGCGGAGATTTATATGCTTAATTACTATAAGGATTATGCTTATTTAGGCGTGCAATATACCGGTGTTGCTCATCGTTACGGCGTGAACGGCAAAATTTCTGGTAATATGGCAGCATTGTCCGAGCTTAGAGATTGTGCTGTTGTTGTTCACGGTCCTGTGGGCTGCGGTTTTCATTATCGTTATTCTATGCGTAGCAGCTTTAGTCCCTACTATAATTTAGAGTCTACAGCTCTTAATAATAGTGATGTTGTGTTTAGTGGTGAGGGCAAGCTGCGAGAAACCTTAAAGCGCGTTTTAGATAGACAGCCGGAGATGATTGCTGTTGTTTCTACCTGTGTTGCCGATGTTTTGGGTGAGGATGTGCAGGGTATAGTGAATGATTTTGCTAGCCATAATGCTTTGGGAAAAACTAAGAAGATTATTACTGTTAATTCTGAGGTTTTTTCTCATCCTGATAAGATTTCCTTTATGAAGCGTTTGAAGGAACGTGTTTGGAATAACGGAAATAAAAATATTAAAAGCGATGCGCAGTTTTGCGGCTGTGGCTTTATTGAAGTGCTTAATACATTGGTAGATCAGGTTATGGAGTACCAGCCTGTTGTACCTAACTCTGTAAATTTGGAAAGCTTTGCCTGGGGCTATGGCGGCACAGAGAAGATGCAGGGCGTTATTGATATGCTGCAAAGGATTGGTATTACAGTTAATACTATTTTGCCAACAGGTGGCTATGAACAGATACGTACTGCACCTAGAGCGCAGCTTAATGTAGCAAGGCGTATTCGTTGGGCTCAACGTATGCAAAACCGCTTTGGTACGGAGTACGTGCATTTTCCGAATTTAGGTGAATGGGCTGGCGTAAAAGGTATTGAAGAATTTTATTGTAAAATTGCAGAACATTTTGATAAAGAATATGTAGCTAAAAAAATTATTGCAGAAGAATTTGCTAAGCATGAATATGATATTGAAGCCGCTAAAAGACATTTAAGCAGCTTTTCCTATGGCTTGGTAACCTCAGTTATCAGCGAAATTCCTGATACCATAGAGCTTTATGAGCAGGAATACAGAATGCCACTAAAATTTATTGCGTTGATGCTGCCAGAAAGCTATCAGGCAGAGGCTCGTCTTGATGATGCTACTATGGAAAAAATGTTCCAAAATATTAAGGATACTATTAATGCAACAGGAACTAAGGCTGTTTTTATGCTTAATCCTACAGAAAAAGAATTGCTGGAGGCTGCAAGTAAGGTTGATTGTTTAGTTGGCAACGGCCTCTTGCGCATCAAAAATCTGAACACTCCTTGTCTGGCTAGCAATTCAGAGGTACGATATCTTGATTTTGCTAATTATGCAAAAGCGCTTCATAATATGGCATTGCAGGTTGGTAAGGGTGCAGGAACTAGCAAGCTTTTATGGCATTTGCTAGATATTAACAAAGAATATTATCCCATTACTAATGATGCCAATGCTTTAGCAAGTCGTGAGATGTGGTCTCGTATGTGGAGGAAGAGATGAAACCAGTACATGGATGTTATTTGTTTGGTGTATATAGAGCCTGCGTTGGCATTAAGGATGCTGTAATTTTATTTCACTCTATTGCAGGCTGTCATATAGGTACATTAATGATGCATTTGAATAATGATTTAGAGAATGTACATCAGGGCTGCTCTGTAGTTTATGAGCAGGATATTGTTTTTGGTGGTCAAAAGCAGCTTGGCAAGGCTTTGCAAAATGTAAAGGAGCTTTATCCAGAGATGAAGCTTTTAATTGTCATTAGTGGATGCATTCCCAATATGATTGGTGATGATGTTGATGCGGAAATTGCAAGAGCTGAGCTTAATGTTCCTGCTATTCATATTGCTGCTGCAGGTACTGATGGCAGTGAGCAGGATGGGTTTAAATCTGCCTTAGTAAGACTTACAGAGCTCATAGAGCCTGTACAGGAGCTACAAGAAGGTTTAATTAATGTATGGGGCTTATCAGAGGATGACCCACGTATGACAGCTGATTTAATTGCCCTACATAAGCTGGTAGGCAGCAAAATAAAACTGCAATATCTTGGTGCAGCGTGCAGCCTTGCAGAGCTTAAAGTTGCTGCTAAGGCGGAGCTAAACATAATTTTTGGCGGGCATTTAGAGCTAGCTCAGCAGCTTGAGGAGCGCTTTGGTACTCCTTATATTATGGCAGACTATCCTTATGGCTTATCAGGAATGATTTCGTTGCAGCAGCAGATTACAGAGCATCTGCCGTATTTGGACTATACTGAACAACAGCAGGCTGCGGTATCGTGTTTGCGTTTAGAGCTAAAGAAGGCAGCATATTATCTTAATTTTATGTATGGCATTCCCGTAGCCATTATTGGTGATAAGGCCAGGTCTGCAGGAATGCAGCATTTTCTTAGTGAAGAGCTGGGAATGAAGGTAGTATTCTTCAATGATGATTGCCAGGCGGATTTGGCTGATTGCTGCGAAAAAATTAAGGACAGCAATGCTGTACTTCTATTTGGTTCTTCTTTTGCGCGTGGCATTGCTAATGAACTAGGAATACCACTTATTCCCTTATTTTATCCTGTTTTTGACCAAATAGTTTTAGGCTATAAGCCTTTTATTGGTGCTGAAGGCGTATTAAATATTATTGAGGTCATTGTTAATAGTTTTATGCAGCAAAAGCACAAGCCACATGGAAATTTTGCTCAAATTAGCAAAGAATTGGAATGCGGGAGGAAGCAAGATGAAGTCTAATATTTATAAGCATCCTTGCTTTGGTGATGATTGTCATACCTATGCCAGAATTCATCTTCCTATTGCGCCTGCCTGTAATATTCAATGTAATTATTGTTTGCGTAAATTTGACTGCGTAAATGAAAGCCGCCCCGGTGTTACAACAGCTGTAGTGAGCGCAGATGAGGCAGCAGGGCTTTGTATAAAGGCATGTGCAAAGCTACCTAATCTGACCATTGCAGGGATTGCCGGACCAGGTGATGCCTTAGCTAATTTTTCAGCAGTATATGAGGCTTTGTCTAAGATTAGAGAAAAGCAGTTACCAATAGAATTTTGTCTGTCTACTAATGGTTTGCGTTTGCCAGAATATTTGCCACAGCTACTAGAGTTAGGTGTAAAATATTTAACCGTAACTGTTAATGCTGTAGATGTAGAGGTAGGAAGTAAAATTTATGACCATGTTGTATGGAATGGTCAAGTGCTGCAAGGTAAAAAGGCCTTTATGGTATTGAGTAAAAATCAGCTAGAAGGCTTAAAGGCTGCTGTTAAGCAGGGTATGGTCTGCAAGGTAAATACCATTATTTTGCCAGGGATAAATGATGAGCATATTCCCGAGGTTGCCCAAAAGGCTGGCGAGCTGGGCTGTTATATGCAAAATCTGATTCCGGTTATTAGTGTGGCTGGCACTAGGTTTTTTGAGCTGCCTAAATTAAGACCGGTATCTATTCGTCTTTTGCGTGAGGAATGCAGTCGTTATATTAAACAGATGCAGCATTGTCAGCGTTGCAGGGCAGATGCTGTGGGAACATTGTTACAGCGTTGCACAACCAGTGATTTACTGTAGCTTTCAATAATGAAAATAGAAGAACCTGCTGTAAGTTTGAGCTTAGCCTTTAGGGTAAATATATAAAGTCTATAAGCTCTGGCTTAAGCGTTGTAGGGAATAATTCATATGCTTTACATAAATTGAAAATTTTACATTGTATTTACGTTAAATGTATCAAAAAATGCTTCCTAGACCATTGCCTAACCTTATTACACATGCTATAATAGCTGTGGCCTAAAAGTAAATAATTGAGGTATAGGCTCATAATAGGGTTGAGCGTTTCTACCAACTACCATAAATGGTTGACTACCTGATTTTTAATAATCTAGGGGTTAACCATATTTTTTTGCTTGGAGGAATTTGTATGCTATATGATGTAATTATTATCGGTGCTGGCCCTGGCGGTATTTTTTCTGCCTACGAGCTGACAAAAAAGGCTCCGGACTTGAAGGTAGCTGTATTTGAATGTGGCAATGCATTACATAAACGCCGTTGCCCGATTGATGGAAAAAAGATTAAATCCTGTATTAATTGTCCCAGCTGCTCCATTATGAGTGGTTTTGGTGGTGCAGGTGCTTTTTCTGATGGTAAATATAATATTACTAATGATTTTGGCGGTACATTGTACGAATATATTGGTAAAGAAGAGGCTATGAATTTAATGCACTATGTTGATGCTATCAACATGGAGTTTGGCGGCGAGGGTACTAAGCTGTATTCTACTGCAGGCACAAAGCTGAAGAAGCGTTGCATGCAAAACGATTTGCATTTATTGGAGGCATCTGTTCGTCATCTTGGCACTGATAAAAATTATGTTGTTTTAGAGCATATTTATGATTATTTGAAGGATAAGGTGGACTTTTTCTTCAATAAACAGGTTGATACAATTACTGTAGCTGATGATGGCTATTGTGCTGTTTGCGGTGCAGAGCGCTATGTTGGCAAAAAGTGCATTGTTTCTGTAGGACGTAGTGGCAGTAAATGGATGGAACGCATCTGTAAGGAATTAGCAATTCCGACAAAGTCTAATCGTGTGGATCTTGGTGTACGTGTAGAGCTCCCAGCAGAGATTTTTTCTGAGCTGACGGACGAGCTGTACGAAAGCAAGATTGTTTATCGTACACCTAAATACGGTGATATGGTGCGTACCTTTTGCATGAATCCTAAGGGAGCTGTAGTAAGTGAAAATACCAATGGTATTATTACTGTTAATGGTCATAGCTACGAGGACCCTGCACGTCAGACAGGTAATACTAATTTTGCTCTTTTGGTGTCCAAGCATTTTTCTGAGCCCTTTAAGGATTCTAACGGCTATGGTGAAAGCATTGCTAAGCTGAGCAATATGCTTGGCGGTGGCGTATTAGTGCAACGCTTCGGTGACCTTATTCGTGGTCAGCGCAGCACACCTAAACGTATGGAGGAATCCTTTACTATTCCAACTTTAAGCGCCAGTCCTGGTGATTTGAGCTTAGTGCTGCCTAAACGTATTTTAGATGGCATTATCGAGATGATTTATGCTCTTGATAAGGTTGCCCCTGGTACTGCTAATGATGATACATTGCTTTACGGTGTAGAGGTTAAATTCTATAACATGGAGGTGACAGTAGATAATAATTTAATGACTAAATATGATGGCCTTTATGTTATTGGTGATGGAAGTGGTATTACTCATTCTCTGTCCCATGCTTCTGCCAGTGGTGTTTATGTAGCGCGTCAGCTTGTAGAACAGCATTAATTATTAAAAACAGCGTGTGTACTGACAAGCTTGTCCTACATTTTCTAAGAATTAGAATATAAATGTGTCTAATTATATATAAATATCTATAAGGTGGAGGATCTGCTGTCTAGCATGGTATCGACATAATTAAAAGCTCAGGTGGTGTTTTTGCTACCTGAGCTTTTTGGTGATAAAGGAATTGATTTAAAGAAGCTGCTAAATATAAAAAAGAGTCTCGGTGTAATCGCCGAGACTCTTAGTGAATATTATATGGATGCTTTGACGGTAATATTAAGCCATTGCTTATAAAGATAATAGCCAACTGCACCAGTAATAACCTCTGAAAGAGGAAAGGCAAACCAGGTATAGAAAAGGCCAAGATGGGATAAGAGCCAGAAAATAGGAATCAAGCAAAAAATCTGTCTTGTTATGGACAAGAGAGCGCTAGGGCGTGTGGCACCAATAGCCTGGAAAAATGTGGGATACATTAAGGCAAATACCTGAGGCACAAAGGATGTGGCGATGATGCGAAAGGCAGGTATGCCTATTTCTATAACCTTAGGGTCGTTGGAGAAAATTCCTAATAAATGCTGGGGAATCAGCTCAAAGGCTAAAATACCTACTGCCATAAAGGCGCTAGAAAAGAATATGGACTGCTTAATAATTTCCTGACAGCGATTATAGGCTTTGCGTGCGTTGTTATAGCTAAGAACAGGAATAATACAGGTTTCCATAGCCATAAAGGGAATAAAGAAGAAGGTTTGCAGCTTGTAGTAAAGTCCTAATACTGTCACTGCCTCGTCACAGAAGCCTGCTAAAATAATATTTAAAACAAGGATATAAAGTACAAAAAGCAGCTGCATTAATATATTGGGAAATGCTAGGTGCATAATGACCTTGATGTGGCGTATTTGTTCAAAAAAGGCAGGCGGTTTAAAGAATGCTGTGTAGCCTGTGATACCTGCAGCAGCAATTTGACCAAAGATGGTAGCAATTGCAGCACCAGTGATACCAAGAGCAGGAATAGGTCCCCAGCCAAAAATAAGCAGTGGATCTAGCAGGATATTTATAACAGCACCTGCAATTTGTGCTGTCATAGGGGTGCGCATATTTCCTCTAGCCTGATGAATTTTGGTAAAGATACTTTCTAGAAATAGCGGTAAGCTGCCTATACATACGATATAGCCATAGGTAAGAGCATAGTCTCTGCTAGTTGGTGATGTAAGACACATATTGACAAAATATTCTAGAAAAAGAGCAATGAAGAGGCTAAAAAGTGCCCATAGACCTACGGCTAATGCGATACCTGTACCTGCAGCCTTGCGTGCTGTTTGAAGACGATTTTTGGCGTAGCAGGCAGCGAGTAGTGTATTTACGCCAATACCTGTGCCAACTGATAAGGCGATAGTTGTATACTGGATTGGAGCTATGGCAGAAAGAGCTGCTAAGCTCTCGCCAGAAAAGAGACCGATATAGTAGCTGTCAACAATATTGTAGAGTGCCTGAATAAGCTGGGCCAGCATAACTGGTGGAGCAAGGCGGATAATGATTTTGCTTATTTTTTCTGTACCGAAAAAATGGCTTTCGTTTTCATTAGCCATATTAGTGGTCTCCTTTCATGCTAGTTTATGAGTCATATAATATATAAGGTATCATAATTATAAGCCATTTTATAGCAGAGTCAAGGGAGTTAAGCTAAATCAGTGTAATAGAAAGGTAAAGTTTTCCTCTGTAAAGATAATTTTTGAGCTAAAGTCAATCAAGCTGATGCCTAATTTACAAAAGTAGTGGATACGTACGGTTATTCTTTGCAATAGATATTTTACTAGAAGCTTGCAATTAGCAGGTGTATGAAAAAAGACCTCTAACTACCGCTAGAGGTCTTATAGCATCATATTTAATTATGCTTTTGCCATCCACAGACCATGGAGGTTGCAATATGCATAAACAGCAATTGCTTTATCGTCTTCAGTCAGAGCAAAGGTTACTGCAGGCTTTTCACCGGGATGCATTACCTTACGTTGGCCACCTTTTTCAGTTTCCAGATATACCCAGGGAATATAGTGTTCTTCTACCATGGGATGCTCTACACTGCCAACTGCAACATGCACCAGATTACCTTCTACAGTGATTACAGGTACATGTTTTTCTTGAGCTGCGTCAACAGTATTGGGTTTCAGCTCGGTCATTTTTTCGCCGCAGCATACCAAGGGAACCTTGGCGTCAAATACCATACCTACGATGTTGCCACAATGCTTGCAGATGAAAAATTTACGTTCTGCCATTTTGTTCACTCCTTTGTTGTTATTAATCATTATCTTTGAACGGATTTACTTAATTGCAATCCTGTTCAATACTTTAATACTATTATAGCGTATTTTCAGAAATTTATCAGCAGTTTCACAAATACTTTGCAAACATATAGCTGAAAGATTTATTAACATTTTATGTATTAAGTTGTAATAATGACCTTGATAATTGTATTATTGCAAATAATAGAAAAATACTTTATACTGAGTAGTGAATAAGTATGATGTATGATATGCTCGAGGACTATGAAAGGGAGGAGATATTGTGTCTAAGCATGAATTTACTAATGTGCGTGTACCTATTGAGAAGGATAATCCTGCAATCCAACGCTTAGAGTTCAAGTGCATTAAATGTGGTGCCTGCAAAGCAGTTTGCACTAATGAAATAGGTGTATGTGGCACCTATGATTTGGCTAAAACAGGTGATGCTCCTGTATGTGTTTATTGCGGTCAATGTGCTAATGTTTGTCCTGTTGATTCTATTACTGAAAAGGTAGAGGCCTATGAGGTTTTAGAGGCTATTAATGACCCTGAAAAAATTGTTGTTGTTAATACATCTCCATCTGTACGTGTTTCTTTAGGTGAAGAGTTTGGCATGGCTGATGGAAGCTTTGTAGAGGGCAAAATGGTTGCACTGCTGCGTAAGCTGGGCGTGGATTATGTTTTAGATACATCCTTTGCTGCAGATATGACCATTGTGGAGGAAGCAAGTGAGCTAGTTGAGCGTATTACTGAAGGCAAGCTGCCTTTGCCTCAGTTTACTAGCTGCTGCCCCGCATGGGTAAAATTTGCGGAAATCTATTATCCTGAAATGTTACCACATATTTCCACTGCTAAAAGTCCCATTGGTATGCAGGGACCTACTGTAAAGACCTATTTTGCTAAGAAGATGGGGATTGACCCTAAAAAGATTGTTAATGTAGCCTTAACACCCTGTACTGCTAAAAAGTTTGAAATCCGTCGTGAGGAAATGTGTGACGCAGGAAAATACCTTGGCATTGAGGAGCTGCGTGACATGGACCATGTTATTACTACTCGTGAGGTGGCAATGCTGGCTAGAGATGCAGGTATTGATTTTGCTGCCTTGGAGGATGATTCCTTTGATAAGCTGATGGGTGAGGCTAGTGGCGCTGCTAAGATTTTTGGTAATACTGGCGGTGTAATGGAGGCTGCTATTCGTACAGCCTATGCTTATATTACTAATGAACCTGTTCCTGTGGATTTGCTCAAGCTGGAGCCTGTACGTGGCTTGGAGGGCATAAAGGAAGCAACTGTCAAGGTTAAGGATTTGGAGATTAAGGTTGCTGTAGTTTATGGTACTGCCAATGCTCGCAGACTGATTGAAAAAATTAAAGCTGGTAAAGCTAATTACCACTTTGTAGAGGTTATGACCTGTCCTGGTGGCTGCATTGGTGGCGGCGGTCAGCCCAAGGATAGAGAATATAAGGGCGATGCACTGCGTGCTAAGCGTATAGCCGGCTTGTATAAAAATGATAGCGAGCTACCGATTCGTTTGAGCCATGAAAACCAAGAGCTTATTGCTATGTATAAGGAGTTTTATGGTAAGCCCTTGAGCGAGCTGGCTGAGGCTATGCTGCACACAAGCTATCACGACTGTAGTGAGCTGTTGGGAGATAGCGAGCCTGTAGCAGTGGAAGTGGCTCCTGCTGCAGAGCCTAAGGCTGCCGCTAAGAAATATCGCTGCAAGGTGTGTGGCTATATTTATGAGGGTGACCAACTGCCCGCAGATTTTGTATGTCCATGGTGCGGTAAAGGTGTGGAATTTTTTGAAGAAATTCCTGTAGCAGATGTTGCCGCTAAGAAATATCGCTGCAAGGTGTGTGGCTATATTTATGAGGGTGACCAGTTGCCCGCAGATTTTGTATGTCCTGTATGCAATAAGGGTGCAGAATTCTTTGAAGAAATCTAATTAAATAAAAAAATAATGGGTACAAGGCGAATGATGGAATAATCAAACGCTTTGTACCCATTTTCTTATTTCAAGGGAATGTCGCCTACACCATTTAAGATGATGGAGGGTTGGTAGGAAAAGTCTTGAATATTTTCCAAGGTGCTTACACCTGTAAGCACTAGTCCTGTCATCAGACCGCTTTCCATACCTGCTACAATATCAGTATCCATTCTATCGCCAATCATTGCAGCATCCTCGGAATGGACGTCTAATAGACGCAACCCGGTACGCATCATTAAAGGATTGGGTTTACCAACGTAGTAGGCCTTTTTGCCTGTTGCCAGCTCAATAGGAGCAACAAGTGCGCGACATGCAGGAATGATGCCCCAGTCGGACGGTCCGGTAAGGTCGGAGTTGGTAGCGACAAGGCGTGCACCCTTGTTAATAAGGCTAACTGCCTTTAGAATCATGTTGTAGTTATAGGTATTGGTTTCACCAACCACAACGTAATCAGGGTTAACGTCGTTCATTGTAATACCCATATCGTATAGAGCATTCACAAGGCCAGGTGCGCCAATGACGTAGGCGCTGCACCCAGGAGCCTGAGAATGAATAAATTTAGCAGTTGCTAAGGCACTAGTATAGAAATGGCTTTCATCAACATCAAGTCCCATGCGTGCCAGCTTTTGCTGTAGCTCTCTAGGGCTACGTTCGCTAGAGTTAGTTAGGAAGAGAAAGCTTTTATTTTCATTATATAACCAATTTACAAATTCTTTTACACCATCTAAAAGCAGGTTTCCGTGGTAGATAACACCATCCATGTCACAAATAAAGCCTTTTTTAGAGCGAAGCTCTTCTAAACGTTCTTCATTGAGTATGATTTTGTTCACGATTACACCTTTCCTTTCTTATGTCTACAACTTAATTATGCAGAATAAGCATAGCTTTTGCAAGGTAAAAAACTAGAATTTACAAAAAATATACAAAGCAGTTAAATACTGCTTACTCAATATTTGCATTAAAAATAAAGTTGTGTAGAGCTAAGAAAATTGATTGCTATAGATGATTGTTTACATATATGAAGAATTATTATCGTTACGAAGTAATATTAACAAAAGTCTTATACTTTTTTTATTTACATTAGCTGACTTTATAACTATTGTGGTGTATAATACCAAAAACGAGAAAAATGTTTTGGTATTATAAAGGGAGTAGCTGGCATAGGTATTTGTTGCCTGTGTATACATTGTCGTCAAGACGATTACATATAGTAATCCGGCTTTGTAAGTAAATGGCGAGACTTTGTTGTAAATTATTTTATTATTTGCGGCAGGGCTCGCTTTTTTTGCGCTATTGCCGGGTGAGGAGGATTTTTTTATGAGTGTGTATGGTTTGAAAGATGAAGAGGTACGAAAGTCACGAGAGGAATTTGGCAGTAACGGTTTGAGTCAACCGCCAAGAGAATCCTTTTGGCAAAAGCTGTTAGGAAATTTTCAGGACCCTATTATCAAGATATTACTTTTAGCATTGCTTGTGAATGTTGTTTGTGTATTTCGTGGTTATGGTGACTGGTATGAGGCTGGAGGAATTTTTCTTGCTATTATATTGGCTACCATGGTTTCTACTTTTTCTGAGTATAGCAATGAAAATGCCTTTCAAAAGCTGCAGGAGGAGGCAAGCCGTATTACCTGTCGTGTTTGGCGTAATGGTAAGCTGGTAGAGCTTCCTATAGATGAACTTGTTGTTGGCGATGCCATTGTTTTGGAAACAGGCGATAAGATTCCTGTTGATGGTGTGCTTTTAGAGGGTGTTGTCAAGCTGGATCAGGCTGCTCTGAATGGTGAAAGTGAAGAGGCTGAAAAGCTGGCAGCTCCTAAGGGCTTTGTATGGCCTAAGGAGGTTGATTTCCTTGATGAGCATTGTCTTTATCGCGGCAGTGTAGTTGTTGAGGGTACAGGCATTTTAGAGGCTCGTCAGGTAGGTGATAACTCTGTTTATGGTAAGCTGACCCAGGAGCTGAAGGATGATGACCGTGATAGCCCGTTAAAGCTGAAACTTAAGCATTTGGCCAATACTATCAGTAAATTTGGCTATGTAGGTAGTGTGTGTATTGCACTTGGCCTAATGCTGCATCGTATGCTGCTGGCAGGCGGTTGGGATGCTTATATGGCTAACCTTGATATTGTGTTAGCAGATTTAGTACAGGCCGTTATTCTGGCTGTTATCATTATTGTAATGGCAGTTCCTGAAGGTCTGCCGTTGATGATTGCTATAGTTTCTTCTCTGAATATGCGTAAGATGCTGGACGATAAGGTGTTAGTACGCAAGCTGGTTGGCATTGAAACTGCAGGTAGCCTAAACCTGCTGTTTACTGATAAGACAGGCACTATTACTAAGGGTAAGCTAGAGGTTATGCGTTTCCTTAATGGTAAGGGTGAAGAGTTTAGCAGCTTTGAGGCTTTGCCTGGACCTATTCAACAGATGGTTTATGAAAATGTTGCCTTAAATACTTCTGCTTCTATTAGTCAGGGACAGCTTGTTGGCGGTAATATGACCGAGGTTGCTTTAAACAACTATGTAGGCAGCTTTAAAGGAAGTCTGCCTAAGCGTCTTGATTTTATTCCCTTTAATAGTACAGCTAAGTGCTCCTATGCTAAGGTTCAGGGAGAGGGCTGCTCCTATAGACTGGTTAAGGGTGCTCCTGAAAAGCTGCTACAGAAGGCAGCCTATTACTATAATAGTGAGGGTCAAAGGGAACCTTTAACAGATGAGATGAAGGAAGTCCTTGATAGACGTATGCTGGAATACGCCGGACAAACCATGCGTCTTTTGGCGTTATGCTGCTATAAGGGTAATTTTGAACCTATAGATGGCAAAACTCCCTGGGAGCAGGGTGGCGTACTGAGCCTTGCTGGTATTGTTGCTATTCGTGATGATGTACGTCCTGAAGCTGTAGAAGCAATTGATGCAGTACAAAAAGCTGGTGTACAGGTTGTTATGATTACTGGTGACCGTAAGGAAACTGCAGTTGCTATTGCTAAATCAGCAGGTCTTTTACGTAATGATGAAGATTTGGCGTTGACCTCTGGTCAGCTGGCTAGCCTTAGTGATGAAGAGGTTAAGGAGCTGCTGCCTCGACTGCGTGTTGTTGCCAGAGCTTTGCCTATGGATAAATCTCGTTTAGTTCGTTTATCTCAGGAGCTGAACCTAGTTGTTGGTATGACTGGTGACGGTGTAAATGACTCTCCGGCATTGAAAAAAGCTGATGTTGGCTTTGCAATGGGCAGCGGTACTGAGGTTGCTAAGGAGGCTGGCGATATTGTTATTCTAGATGACAATTTCCTCAGCATTAAGAAGGCAATTTTATATGGTAGAACCATTTATCATTCAATTTGTAAGTTTATCACCTTCCAGCTGAGCATCAACTTCTCTGCTGTAGCAATTAACTTTATCGCACCTTTTGTTGGTATCGAAAAGCCCTTAACTATTACCCAAATCCTGTGGATTAACTTAGTTATGGATACCTTAGCAGCATTGGCCTTTGGTGGTGAGCCTGCCTTGGAGCAATATCTGACAGAGCCTCCTAAAAAGAGAAGTGCGCCTATTGTTAGTAAAAAAATGTTAATCAGCATTTTTTCTAGTGGTATATATATTACTTTCTTGGCGCTGGCATTCTTTAAATGCCCCTTTATTACAGAGCGCTTCCGCGCAGGAATTGATGATATTTATCTGTACACAGGCTTCTTCTGTACCTATATTTTGTTAGCGGTAGCCAATGGCTTTAATGTTAGAGTTGATAACTGCCGTTTGTGGGAGCATCTGCAGATGAATAAGGGCTTTATTCAGGTTATGGCGCTGATTGTTTGCGTACAAATTGTCCTTACCTATGTTGGCGGACGTATTTTACGTACTGCACCGCTTAATATGGATGAATGGCTAACCGTAATTGGTTTATCTGTAACCATCATTTTTGTTGATATTATTAGAAAGCTTTTAACTAAATAAGTATAATAAGATTAAAAACTTCCGTATGAAAATGCGGAAGTTTTTTGTTAGAATTAAAGAAAATCTTATATTATGCTGACAAAGGAGAAAAAAATTTAGAAATATAATAAGGACTCATGCTTACGATGATAAATTTGTAAAGTAATTTCTTGAATAGCCTAGTGCTCTTTAAGCAAGCGCCCTTATTCACTGTATAATAATATGCTGGAGGTCTTATTATGGAAAGATTTTGTGATTTAGTAAGAGAAATAGAAAATTTTAAGCCGTTTAATGAACAGGAAGAAAAGGATAAAAGTGAAATATTGAGGTATATTTCTCAAGTAGATAATGTTTTGGGAAGAGATAATAAAAATGCACATATAACAGTTTCTGCGTGGCTTCTAGATGAAACTCATAAATATGTATTAATGGCTTATCACAATATTTATAAATCCTGGGCTTGGCTAGGTGGTCATGCAGATGGTAATGGAGATTTAAAAGAGGTAGTACTTAAAGAAGTTGAAGAAGAAAGTGGTTTAAGTAATGTAAGATTTATAAAAGATGATATTTTTTCACTAGAAATATTGACTGTATCAGGACATGAGAAAAAAGGTGAATATGTTTCCTCACATTTGCACTTAAATATTACGTATTTGCTTGAAGCTGATAAAGCAGAAAACATTAGAATCAAGGAGGATGAAAATAGTAAAATAGGTTGGATTGACTTAAATAAGATAAATGAATATTCAACAGAAGCTTGGTTTATAGAGCGTATATACAATAAGTTGAATTCTAAAGTTAAGGCAGAAGGACTTTGCTGACAGTGGATGTATAATGTACTGTTTTGTATTTTTAAAGGCAAGGTAATGTCTTTAATAAAAAGCGCTTTTGTGATATATATTTGATTTTATCTATAGAATACCTTTGGATTAATAGTAGCCTTTAAAAATTTAAAGCTGCTTCTGAAAGCAGTATTGTACAGATAAGAAGTTCATAATAAACAGAAATCCTCATCCATAAAGTAATTAAATATTTAAAATATCTATATCACTTAGGATGAGGATTGTTTTTTACGTGTTATTCGGTTTTAGCTACGTCTTCTTTAGCAGCTTCCTTTTTAGGCTTCTTTTTATTGTAGCCTTGCATTACAGGTTCAATACCTTCCTTTACCCACAGCTCAATAGCGTCAGCCATTTCCTTCACAGCTTCGTCAATGGCGATTTTTTCTTCGCCCTGGAATGGGTGGAGTACGTGGCTGATTACAGCCTTATTGTTGCGGGCAGGGTGACCGATGCCAACCTTGAAGCGAGGAAAGGCATCAGTTCCTAATTGTTCAGTAATATGCTTAATGCCGTTGTGTCCACCGGCGCTGCCTTTGCGGCGTACACGCAGCTGACCTACAGGCATATCCATATCATCTTGAATAACGGCAATGTCTTCTGGGTCAATATGGTAGAAGTTGGCATAAGCACTTACTGCAAATCCACTTAGATTCATATAGGTTGTAGGCTTGATAATGAAGACCTTTTCTGGCGCTCTGTATTCTGCACAGTTAGCGTTACGGTCTTCCTTGCCAAAGCTTACGCCCCAACGGCGAGCCAGCTCATCAGCTACCATAAAGCCGATGTTGTGGCGGGTGTTTTCGTATTCCTTGCCAATATTTCCTAATCCAACGATTAATTTCATTGATTACTCCTTTGTTGTAGTTCACTTATTGTAACGAAGGTGTATCCCTCGTTATGAAGTTTATCGATAATAATAGCAGTAGCCTGGATGGTTTGTTCACGAGAAGCAGCTCCTTTAGGACTGTCGCCGTCGTGAAGAAGAACGATGGCACCAGGCTTAGCAGCTTTAAGAACACGTTCAGAGATTACATCTACCCCGGGATTGGTCCAATCACGAGGAATGATGCTCCAGTTTACTGCTTGTAGTCCGGCACTGTGGATGGCGTCCATAACAGCCCAATCCTTAAAACCATGGGGAGGACGCATATAGCTTACTTTAGTGCTGGTAATATTCTCTAGCACATTTTTGCCAGTAGTAATGTTATCAGTAAGCTGCTCCTTGCTTAGCTTAAGTAGGTCCTGATGAATATAGGCGTGAAGTGCAATTTCATGACCATTATTTTTCAGCTGACGGACAAGCTCGGGATGCTTGGCTGCATTTTCAGCAACTAAGAAAAATGTAGCATGTACATTTTTTTCTTGAAGTAGCTTTAGAAGGTCATTGGTATAGGGTGGATAGGGACCGTCATCAAAGGTCAAAGCGATGACTTTATCCTTGGTGTCAATATTTGTCATAACAGGACCGTAAAAGCTATTTCCAGGAAGCACTGCCAAAAGCAGCAGTCCACCACCTAGTGTTAAACTGCTTATTGCTGCAGTAATAGCTATTTTTTTACTAATTTGTTTAAATTTGCCCAGCCACAGCAGATAAATGCTGAGGGTTGCCAGGGCTAAAAGAATATATATTATACGCATAGTCGGCATAAGAAAGGGCTTGCCAATGGCAAGCCCTTGTTAAATGTTCAGCTTATTTTTTAACGTCAAATAATTGGCTTACAGACCAGTCATTGTAGATACGCAGGATGGTTTCTGCCAGAATCGGAGCAATGGAAAGCACTTTGATTTTCGGGTGCTTTTTGGACGGTGCCAGAGGAATGGTGTTGGTTACAACCAGCTCGGTAATGTCAGATTGCGCAATACGGGTCAGTGCAGGATCGGTAAGGATCGGGTGAGTGCAGCAAGCATAAATTTCTTTTGCACCAAATTTCTTCAGAGCACGAGCTGCCTCAGTAAGGGAGCCTGCAGTATCAACCATATCGTCAACCATGATGCAGTTTTTGCCTTCAACGTTGCCAATCAGGTTCATAACCTCTGCTACGCCAGGTTCAGGACGACGTTTGTCGATAATAGCCAAGGGGCATTGGAGAATTTCTGCGAAGCCACGAGCACGGCTAACGCCACCCAGATCAGGAGATACAACAACCATATCATCCAGGTTTTTGTCTTTGATATATTTAGCCAGCAGCGGGCCGCCAGGCATATGATCAAAAGGAATGTTGAAGAAGCCTTGAATTTGAGCTGCATGCAGGTCAATGGTTACAACACGGGTAATACCGGATGCTTCCATCAGATCAGCCATCAGCTTAGCAGTGATAGGCTCACGACCGCGAGCTTTACGGTCTTGACGAGCATAGCCATAGTAAGGAATTACTGCGGTAATATGTTCAGCAGAAGCACGTTTGAAAGCATCAGCCATAATCAGGAGCTCCATAACGTTATCGTTAACAACGGGGCCACAGGTAGGTTGTACAATGAAAATGTCCTTACCACGAACGCTTTCATTAATCATAACCTGAATTTCACCATTGTTAAAACGATTAACAACGGAATCACCAACGGTAGTGCCAAGGTAAGCTGCAATTTCGCGAGCTAAATCAGGGTTAGCATTACCGGTAAAAATTCTTAACTTATTCTCATCAGACAACATGTCTTCATCCCTCCAAAAAGTACTTTTGATTTATTTTGTAAATCTACAGCTAGAAACATTATACCCCAAAAGGGGGTGTTTCTACAAGTTATTTTCAAGTTTTCAGCTATTACGGTATTTTTCGGCCCAGCCTTCGATGTTTTTTTGCTTAGCTCTGCCAATTCCTAAAGCATCTTCAGGAACATCCTTGGTGATGGTGCTGCCTGCACCAATGTAGGAATTTGCTTCTACAGTTACAGGAGCAACCAAATTGGTGTTGCAGCCAACAAAGGCATTATCACCAATAGTAGTACGGTGCTTTTTCTTACCGTCATAGTTTACAGTGATGCAGCCGCAGCCCATATTTACACCGCTGCCAATATCGCTATCGCCGATGTAGGTAAGATGGGGCAGCTTGGTGCCAACACCGATGTTTGAGTTTTTAACCTCAACAAAGTTGCCAATTTTTACTTTATCACTAATAACAGTATCAGGACGCAGATGTACATAAGGACCAGCAGTTACATGATCACAAACCTTGCAGTCGTGGCCATAAGCAAATTGAATGTGAGTATCGTTGCCGATTTCTACATTGGTGAAGCGAACGTTGGGACCAATTTCGCAATCCTCACCAATAACAGTGTTGCCCTCTAACCAGGTATAAGGGTAAATAATGGTATCGCTGCCGATTTTTACGCTGCCTTCGATGAAGGTGCTAGCAGGGTCCATAATGGTTACGCCTGCATCCATCAGCTTATCCAGAATACGTTGACGCATAACGCCTTCTGCAACAGAAAGCTGCTTGCGAGAGTTGATGCCCATAACCATGTCACTGTCTTCAGTAATTACACCGCCCACCTTTTGACCAGCTTCATTCAGCTTTTCTAAAACGTCAGTTAGGTAGTATTCACCTTGAGCATTTTTATTAGTAATGGTAGCCAGCATATCGAACATCAGGGGACATTCCATGCAGTAGATACCAGTGTTGATTTCTTTAATCAGCTTTTGCTCTTCAGTAGCATCCTTTTGCTCTACAATGCCCTGTACGTTGCCATTAGCATCACGAACAATGCGGCCATAGCCAAAGGGATCATCCATAACAGCAGTCAAAACTGTTGCTGCAGCACCGGAGGCTTTGTGAGCTTCGTAAAATTTTTTCAGTTCCTCGCCGTCCAGCAGGGGGGTATCACCGCATAAAATCATTGCAGTACCATTAAAGTTAGCCAATGCTTCTTTGGTTTGCATTACTGCATGACCTGTACCAAGCTGCTCAGCCTGAAGGGCAATTTTACCTTGGTCGCCAACCATTTTTTCAACTAATTCAGCCTCATGGCCTACAATAACAACCTTTTCAGCAGCACCTGCTACGGAAGCAGCATCAATAACATGCTGGAGCATAGCTTTGCCGCCAACCTTGTGCAAAACCTTGGGCAGCTTGCTGCGCATACGTGTGCCTTTACCTGCAGCTAAAATAACAGCAATTAATTCAGACATCTTTATTCTTCCTTTCCTATCTTTCTAGGGACTACATCTATATTGATGGTACGGCTTTCTTCATCTACGCCGTGCAGCATAAACAATGTTGTATAATCCTCTACTAATTTGCGTTCTGGTTCAGCAGTACCAATAAGGAAGGTCTTGCCAACAACCTTAGCGCCAACCTCCTCTGCCAAAGCAACCATACCCTTGGCAGTACCGCCACCCTTCATAACATCATCCACAATCAGCACCTTGGTGCCAGGCTGTAATGCTCTTTTAGGCATAGCCATTGTTTGGATAATTTTTGAGGAGCCGCTTACATAGTTTATATTAACAGTGGAGCCCTCGGTAACGTCACTGCGATGGCGTGCTACAACAAGGGGTACATTAAAGGCTCTTGCTACAGCCATGGCTAAAGGTATACCACTGGTTTCTACGGTCATAACGCAGTCAGGCTCCAACGCCTCCAGTCTGCTCATCATAATTTCGCCAAGACGAATAACAATGTTAGGCTGACACATTAAATCAGTTGTATATAGCATATCGCCTGGAAGGATACGCTCTGGCTGCTTTAACATAGCTGCCAAATCTTGCAGGAAGCTATCGTCGTCAGTTTCTAAATGTCCAGGGATAAAGCGAACACCGCCTGCTGCTCCGGACATAGTTTCTACGCGTCCCAGACCGTATAACTCCATACCTGATTTTACTGCCAATACGTCCTCACTTAAGGTGGACTTGGCTACGTTGAACATTTTGCAAAAATAGGAAAATGAAAACAACCGGTAGGGGTGGTCTGTCAGCAGCTTTGTAAGTGCTACCACACGCTCAATTCTTTTGGCTCTTCCCATAATCGCCCTCTTTTCTTTATTCTATAGTAATAATTAATCGATAAAATGACAAATAACCCGCGAACGGGCAATTTGCCTATATAACAGCTTAGGGCTGTAGGTATTTTTCCGCCAGCTGCAAATCAGTAGGCTTGTCCACATCCATACCTATTTCAGGATAGGAGGTGGTAATAGCCTTGCATTTTACGCCTAAAAGCTCGGAGGTGCGTTTTTCAGCAGCCTTAACAGTCAGCAGGTGGCATACAAGCTTTAAAATAAAGCTCCAGCCCAGCCAGCTTCCTAGCTTTAAGGGGTTTTTACGGCGTTCAAAAATTTCTTCTGCCTTAGTTTGGCATTGAAGCATAACTCGTTTAGGTGCCATCATCATGTTACCACCGGTAAAGGTGCCGTCAGCAAGCTTGCCATAGGTACGCTTTGCTTCTGGATAAAGCCTTAAACAGTCAGCTTTAGGTATGATGGGATAGTATAGCTCTGCTTCAGGATATTTTTCACACTGGTCTAAAAAATCCTTTAATGCTTCCGGTGTAAGCATAGGGACATCATCGCATACACCTAGAATCTTTACATTGTCATCATTAGTTAAAAAGTTAGCCGCAGCAATACAGGTTGCTGGCAAATCCTTTCCAGCAGGACAAAGAAAGACATTTTCTGGTAGTGTACCCTCTAAAGCATTAATGGCATCAGCTTCGATAGCAATAACGATTTTTCTAAAGCGCTTAGAATCAAGCATAGCCTTTAGAACGTAATCAATCATTCTTTTTTGATGGATAGGAGCAAGTGCACGAATATCAGTACCTGCAGTTTCCATTAGCCAGGGAGCTCGCCCACCAGCTAAGATAAAAGCGTCGTATTGCATTATTAGGCCTTCTTGCTATGGTCTGTTAAAGACATCATTAAGGTGTGCTCGGCGTTTTCAATATGAACACGAGCTGCATGCTGAGCTCTTTCTACATCTCTAGATGCAATGCTGTCTACCAGATTGCGGTGTTCATCCATGGTTTCTACAAGGCGGCCAGGATAGCTCATGGTGCGACCACGAATGCCTGTCATTTGCTCACGGAGGTTATTGATGATGCTGCGCAATCTTTCATTGCGGCTAGCAGTGTAGAGAACGTCGTGGAAGGCGGTATCCGCTTCAACAATTTTGTTCATATCATTATTGGCAACGTGTTGGCCAATTTCAATAAGATAGCCGTTTAAGGTCTCCAGCTCTTCACTGGTAATACGCTCAGCTGCTAAGCCTGCGGCTAAAACGTCAAGACAGGTACGGATTTCATAAATTTCAGTGATATCTCTAATGGAAATATCAGCAACATATGTACCGCGGCGGGGAATCATAACTACAAAGCCTTCAAGCTCCAGCTTACGGATAGCTTCGCGTACGGGAGTACGGCTTACTCCCATTTCGTCTGCCAGCTGAATCTCCATCAGGCGTTCACCAGGACTAAAGATACCTTCGATAATTGCTTGACGGATATTTTCACAGACCAGCTCACGCAGGGGCTTGTAGCTGTCTAATTGAATGGGTTTTAAATGACCTGCCATCTTATTTCCTCCTTCCTATGGTGGTCGTTATGGCTGTTTCCACATGGAAATCAGATAACGCTGCTTCTATTTTCTTAGCGGTTTCCATGTCATTTGCAAGGGCGAAAACTGTTGGACCGCTGCCACTCATTAAGGCGTAATATGCTCCTGCACTAAGCATTGCTGCTTTAATGGAAGCTATTACAGGGTGTGCCGGGATAGTGGCTGTTTCTAAAACATTACCCATGTAGGGAACACAAGCCTTGATGCCTAAATGCAAATGCTCGCGTAAGCCCCAGATACAGGGAGAGTGTACCACTCTTCCGTGATTATAATGCTGATAAACCCAGGCTGTTGATACATCAAGGTCCTTAGGCTTAGCTAAGACAACGATGGCCTCCGGTAAATCCTCAAGCTTAGTCAATACCTCGCCACGTCCTATAGCTAAGGTGGTGCCACCATCAATACAGAAGGGAATATCACTGCCTAATTTTTCTGCAAGCTGTTCTAGAACCTCGCTGGTTAAATTAAGCTCCCAGTATTTGTTCAGACCTCGGAGTACAGCTGCTGCGTCAGCACTGCCACCTGCCAGGCCTGCTGCTAAAAAAATTCTTTTGTTCAAGGTAATGTGAACGTTCGGGATAATTTGAGCATACTCAGCAAGGACCTTGGCAGCCTTAAAAGCAAGGTTATCAGGACCACAACTGAGTCCAGGGACGTTAGTTTCAATGGTAATGGTGTTTTCACCGGAGCCTGATGTGATGATAATTTCATCAGTAAGGCCTACGGTTTGCATAATCATGCTGACCTCATGGTATCCATCCTCACGTTTTCCGAGGATATCAAGGCCTAAATTGATTTTTGCATAAGCTGTTTCAGTAATTTTCATGGCAATCACCTACATAGATTTGTATACAATATTATTTTATACTGCTTTATGCTTCCTAGCAAGCAGTTTTCGAACATTATCTGATAATTTGCAAATATTTTCCGTAAATGTTCAGAAAATTGCTTGCTCTTAAGAAATAAATAGTTGCTTTTTTCTCAAATTCTGCTAACATTACTATATCTATAGTAATTAGTGTATGCTAAAAAGGAGAAAATGATGAGCACTAAAATGAAGAAAACAATTTATCAGTACGCAATGGTAACCTTAGCTTGCGTTATGATGAGTATAGCTATCAATGTATTTTATATGCCCAACAAGCTGCTTAGTGGTGGCATTGGCGGCTTTGCTGTACTTGTTTATTATATTGCAGGTCTTCCGATGGGTGTTACCAGCTTGATTTGTAATATTCCGCTCTTTGTTATTGCTTATAAATATCTTGACAAGGCATATACCATCAATGCTTTCTATGGTATGCTGATGTTTGCCTTCTGCTTGGACTTCTTTCATTTCTTATCAGAATATACTATTGTGCATGACACACTTCTTGCCTGCATTGCAGGTGGTGTTTTCTATGGTATTGGTGCCTCCTGTATGTATCGTGTAGGTGGCAGCAGCGGCGGTACTGATATTATTGGTGCTATCATTCAAAGACGCTATTCCATTAATATTAGCACTACAGGCTTTATGTTCAATCTGCTGCTGCTTTTTGCCAGTGTATTTTTCTTTGGTATTGAACCAGTGCTTTATACTCTTTTGACCTTCTTCATCATGACAAAAACCTGTAATGCCTTTATTACTGGCTTTGATTATAAAAAGAATTGTATCATTATCAGTAATAAGCATCATGAAATTGCTGAGGAAATCATTAAGGTTGTTGGTCGTGGTGTAACATATTTGCATGCTCAGGGTGCGTTTACCCATCAGGACAGAGAGGTGCTCTTTGTTATAATCAAGTTGACTCAGCTGGCACAAATACGTGCTATCTGTCGTGAAATTGACCCTGATGCCTTTATGATAATTCATGACGTTAACGATGTATTTGGTCGTGGCTTTACCCTTAAGGGCAGCGGTGCTGATGCACGTGCTCATCGTGAGGAGTTTATAGCTCATATTGAGGATGAAGCTGTGCAGGAGAAAAAATAAAACCATCATAAAAAAGTAAGGCTGATACTCAATATGGGTGTCAGCCTTTAATATATGCGGTAATAGGATTTTATTAGTTTATTTTTCTAGGTGTTTAGGAAAAAAGCAAGAAAAGCTGTTCTATAAAAATATGGCCTCCAGCGTAGTAGTTCATACGTTGGAGGCCTTGGTATTTTACTTTGTGTGCTTATCTTCAGAAACTGCCTTGTTGGGTGCTGTAGCAGCATATTTGCTAAGTGCCACCTTAGTTACTCTAAAATCAGCTAATGCGCCAGGTCCGTCAAGACAGCCATTGGAGCAGGCCATGCCTTCAATATAGCTGCAGTCAAGCTTACCTTCGGCAGCAGCCTTGACATCTTTTCTGCAATTATCAAGTCCTGCAGTATAATGGGCTAAGCGTACAGTACCACCCATAGCTTTAACAGTAGCATCTACGGATGCAGAAACACCTGCTGTAGTAGGGAAGCATAGTCCTAACTGGGAGGCATCTCTGTCGTAGGGGATTTCCTCCTGCTCTTCGATTTTAATATCCTTGCCCTCCAGCAGGCATTGTAGCTCTTCAAAGGTCATAGCATAATCAACTGCTTCATTATTGAGGCGTGCTTCGTTTTTCTTGGCGATGCAGGGACCGATGAAAACAGTTACAGTATAAGGGTCCTGAGCTTTAAGCAAACGACCAGTTGATACCATAGGGGAGTCTGTTTCGGAAATATTGTCAGCTGCTTCTGGAACCTGTGTTTTAACAAGCTTAACAAAGGCCGGACAGCAGGAGCTGGTCATAAAGCTTTGCTTTTCAGGTACCTTTTCAATGTATTCCTCTGCTTCCTTAACGCTAGTAATGTCAGCACCTACACCAACCTCGATAACGTCGGCAAAGCCAGCCTTTTTCAATGCTGCATAAATTTGGCCCATGGTTACTTTAAAGCCAAACTGACCTGCGATTGAGGGGGCAAGCATTGCAATAACCTTACGTTTTTCTTTGATTGCACGAATAACGCGAATAATGTTGCTACGCTCATCAATAGCGCCAAAGGGGCAGGCATTGCGGCAAGCACCACAGGCAACACATTTATCGTAGTCAATAACAGCCTTGCGATTTTCACCAATGCTGATGGCCTCTAAAGCACAGGCACGTACACAGGGGCGATGAATTTCGATAATAGCACCATAGGGGCATACATTTTTGCAGCGTCCGCATTCAATACATTTGTTTTTATCAATAAAGGCTCTATCCTGAATAATGCTAATAGCATTTTTAGGACAGTTAATCATACATTTATGGGCAATGCAGTGACGGCACATATCGGTAACATAGTAGGTATCGATGGGGCATTGGTCACAGGCAGCGGGGAGAACGTCAATCAATGGCAAATCTGTACGTTCAGGACCATATAAGGTCATTTTAGATGCTTCGATGATGTTTTCCTTGCATTCCTGGCCTAGGGCCATATCGATACGGTTTTTTAGTACGGCTCTTTCCTTATAAACACAGCAGCGTAGACGGGGAGTATCCTCGCGGACCTCCTGTAATATATCATAGACATTGTCGATAAGCACGTCATTCCAGGTATATCGTGATAAATGCTCTAAAACCATGCGGCGTAGTTGAGCAACAGCTGTAAGCTCCATGAAATAGTCACCTCGTAATTTTTCCTGTATTTGTGGGGTTCACTGATATGAAGATGCTGCTTTGGTTAAGCAGCTATAATATGAATAAAAATGAATACTATTTATAACTTCTCTGCTTAGGCTAATAATCCTGCCGAAATTTATGTTAAATTGTTGCAAAGGCAGTCCTATACAGAATTGATATTTATGAATCTAGGTAGTAATAAGCGCCTAAAGCAGCTTATTGAACATACCTTAGGCGCACTGATATTTTATTAGCAATAGTTAAGCTTATTTTTTCTTGATGTTCATTTGCTCCGCTAAAGCCTGAATATTAAAGCCTTCGCCACGCAGCAGAGCATCTATTCTGGCAACAACAACAGGATGCATGCTGAGGCTGCGTGCCTCCCATAGCTTTTCGCGGATGTAGGGAGTGATATATTCCTGTCCCCATTCCTCTAAAAGGGCTGCTGCAATGCCACGGGGCCAGTCATAGGCAGAGGTAAGAGCGGCAATGACGATACCTTCGCCCTCGCCAGGATGGAAACGCAGATAACGTAGGGGAGCAAGCAAATCATCCGCATTATTAAGATAAAGATTAATATTTTTTTCAATACCGCTAATAACTGTAAGGGAGCGGTTATCTGTTTCAAAGGCTAGCAAAAAGTCGAAAAGCTTGATTTCCTGGGGATGCTTACACCAGTATTTAAAAAGGCGGTCCCAAATATCAATTTTCATCTCAAAGGCTAGATCACACAAGCTATAGTTAATTTCATCATCAACTATAAGCTTTGCATCAATTTCCTGCTGCCAATCCTTATGAAAAATCAGGTGCTCGCATTTTGCTAAAAGCAGATTAGTTTGATTGGGCGTAAGATGCTGCCAGTTTTCATTTTGAATGGTTATATGAAGACCAATGCTGATACCGATAACATCCAGAATGTCATCTGGTTCCTCGCTATAGCGTTCAGCAATTTTTAAAAGTGCATCTACGTGAGCATAGACATCAATTGAGGAAATAGCAAAGTTTTCCTCCAATAACTCTCCAGGAAAGTCATTAAGCAGACGCAGGAGATTGCCAATGATTGCAGCTGCGCCCTTATAGCTTTCGTAAGTAATGTCTTCATTTCTGAGAAAGCTTAAAAGCTTACTGATACGTACAAGTCTGATGGACAGTGGAGGATATTCTACAGCAATATCAATGCCGTTTTGAATAAGCCACAGCTGCTGTTCATGGTCATGGCATTCTGCTTCGTTGATAGCATAAACCTTACCCCAGCCGCTGGTGCATTTCATGATTTGCCAAATTACGTCCTGAGGAGAAAGCTCGCTCAGTTTGCAGGCAAAGAGAAAGAAGAAGGTGAACTCCTCGCAGTGAGATGCTGTTACAAGGTCCAGCCACAGCTCGGGTTCTTCCTCTTGGATACGGTCCAAACCGTAAATACCTAAAAGCACCATGGCAAATTTAAAGGGTTCACGATGATTGGCATGATAAAAAAGGGTGCGGGCAAATTCTAAAACATCCTTATCATTATCCTCGATGCCAAATTCGTCCGCAAAGGGGTCACAGATTGTAGAAACAGAGATGCTGCACAGATGAGTGTACAGCTTATGTCTATTTTCCATAGTCTGATTATTTAAAAAGCTGCGTAAAAGACTAATTGCTCTTTTGGCGCCTTCCTGATTAGGCGGAAACTCCGTAGTGTAGTAAAAAGCGTCCTCAGAGCCAAAGGGCCTGGGAACAGTCGGATTAGGGTCGTCGGGAAGGGTGGACTCTGTAAAGCGTCCGTCCTCGTCAATATGACTGCTAATATAACGAAATAATGCTATACCTATGATAAACACCTCCTTGGTGTAGGTAGAAGTTTATAGAGAAAAGAAAAGGACTGCCCAAGACAGCCCTTTTCTGAATTAACGATTGTGGCAACAGATGGTCGCTGCTTCGTATCATTATAGCAATATAGTTATTTTTCGTCAACGTAGGAGGTCATTGCCAGACAGATAAGTAGTTATAGAATACTTATCTGTAGTATAGAGGCTTATGGCAGCCTCTTATTTAATCTGAGTAGAAATTTCCATTAAGCAATCGCCACTGTCTACGCGTTCTCCTGCACTGACATGAATGGCACTGATAATGCCGCTGATGGGAGCAGAGAGTGTGGTTTCCATCTTCATGGCCTCGGTTACGATTAAGGGAGTGCCCTTAGTAACAGCCTGTCCCTTTTCAACAAGCAGTTTAACAACGGAGCCGGAGAGAGAGGCACCAATTTCACCATTGTTGCTTTTATCAGCTTTTTTGCGTACAGCTGCAGTTGCTTTTACATTGCGATCCTTGATTTCGATTTCACGAGGTAGACCGTTGAATTCAAAGGTAACGGTACGCATACCTGCAGCGTTAGGCTCGGAGATATGGATGAGCTTGATAACTAGGGTTTTGCCCTGCTCGATTTCTACCTTGATAACCTCACCGATATTCATACCGAAGAAGAAGGTAGGAGTATCAAGTACGGAAACATCACCAAATTTATTGTAGCGTTCTACCCAATCAGTAAATACCTTGGGATAGAGGCAGTAGGAGCTTACTGCTTCATCGGTAGTAGGAGCACCAATTTCAGCCAGCTTGCTGCGTACTTCTTCAAAATCTACAGGCTCCAATGCTGCACCAGGACGAACCGTAATAGGCTGACGTCCCTTAAGTACGATTTTTTGCAGCTTTTCAGGGAAGCCCTGATAGGGGGTACCAATACGTCCTTCAAAGAATTCCACTACAGAAGCAGGGAAATCAAGTACATCACCCTTAGCATACACATCCTCTTCGCTCAGCTTGTTTTGTACCATAAAGAGAGCCATATCGCCTACAATTTTAGAGGAGGGAGTAACCTTGATCAGGTCGCCAAACATCATGGATACACGATGATACATATCCTTGATTTCTTCCCAGCGTTCAATAAGTCCTAATGCTTGCGCCTGTTGCTTCAGGTTGGTGTATTGTCCGCCAGGCATTTCATGAACGTATACCTCAGGATTGGGGAAGTTTTCTGTTCTATCTGCAGCCTTGTAGTAGGGGCGTACAGTTTCCCAATAGCGGGATAGCTCGTTCATAGAATCAACATCCAGGCGAGGCTGACGAGGGTGACCACTTAATGCATAGTAGAGGCTGCTGCCACTAGGCTGGGAGGTGCCGCAGCTCATGGCACTCATAGCAGTATCAACAATGTCTACGCCTGCATCGATAGCACGAGCATAGGTGTAAATGGCATTGCCGCTGCCTTCGTGGGTGTGTAGGTGAATAGGTACACCTACATAGGATTTTAAGCTTGCAACAAGGCGGAAAGCTGCTTCAGGTTTTAATAGGCCTGCCATATCCTTAATGGCAATAATGTTAGCGCCAGCCTTTTCCAGCTCACGAGCCATGTCTACATAATATTTTAAATCATATTTATCTCTGCGTGGGTCAAGAATATCGCCAGTGTAGCACAGCGCTGCTTCGGCAACCTTGCCTGCTTCACGAACAGTATCAATGGAAAGACGCATATTGTCTAAGCCGTTAAGACTGTCAAAGATACGGAATACGTCAATACCGTTTTTAGCAGCCAGCTTGATGAACTCTTTTACGACATTATCTGGATAGCTGGTGTAGCCAACAGCGTTAGCACCACGGAGCAGCATTTGGAAGAGAATATTAGGCGCAGCTTGACGGAATTGATTTAAACGCTGCCAGGGACTTTCGTCTAGGAAGCGGTACGCAACGTCAAAGGTAGCGCCGCCCCAGCATTCAAAGGAGAACAGTCCGGGGAGCTTGCCAGCGGTGTCACGCATAACTCTCAGCATATCTGCAGTGCGCAGGCGAGTTGCAAAAAGAGATTGGTGCGCATCACGGAAGGTGGTGTCAGTAATAAGAACCTCCTGCTGTGCCAGTACCCAGTCAACAAGGCCTTCTGCACCACGGGTGTCAAGAACATGCTTAGCACCGAGGGACATAAAGCCATGATAGGGCTGAGGCATGTTAAGAGGCACAAAGTCCGGCTTAGGCTGAACCCCTACGTTGGAATAGCCGTTAACAGTAATATCAGCAATATAGTTTAACAGCTTGTTGCCACGATCCAAGGGCTTATTGAAAACAAAAAGCTCTGGAGTTGTATCAACAAAGTCTGTAGAATAATCACCCTTGACAAAGTGAGGGTTTTTCAGAACATTTTCCAAAAATTGGATATTAGTTTTTACGCCGCGGATACGGAATTCCTTTAGGCAGCGGAGCATTTTGGTAATAGCAATTTGATGAGTTAGACCATAGGTAGTAGCCTTAACAAGCAAGGAATCATAGTAGGGAGTGATAACAGAGCCTGTGAAGGCGTTGCCACCGTCCAGACGTATACCAAAGCCACCACCACTACGATAGGTAATCAGCTTGCCGGTATCGGGCATAAAGTTGTTAGAGGGGTCTTCTGTAGTAATACGGCACTGAATAGCATGGCCATATACGTGGATATCCTCTTGCTTAGGGATAGAGATTTCTTCGCCATGAAGCTCATAGCCTTCTGCAATCTTGATTTGTGCTTGTACAATATCGATGCTAGTGATTTGCTCAGTGACGGTGTGTTCAACCTGAATACGGGGGTTGACCTCGATGAAATAAAACTTACCGTCCGGAGTAGCCAAAAATTCTACAGTACCTGCGCTGACGTAATTAACATTTTTCATCAGCTTAACAGCAGCAGCACAGATTGCTTCACGCTGTTCGTCAGGCAAGGAGAAGGCAGGAGCAATTTCTACCAGCTTTTGGTGACGGCGTTGTACGGAGCAGTCACGTTCATACAGATGCACCAGATTACCGTGGTTGTCACCTAAAATTTGTACTTCGATGTGTTTGGGATTTTGCAGATATTTTTCAATGTATATTTCATCACTGCCAAAGGCTTTTTTTGCCTCGGATTTAGCTAAATCATAGCTGGCTGCTGCTTCTTCAGCACTTTTGACAACACGCATACCACGTCCGCCACCACCATTAACAGCCTTGATGATAATAGGATAGCCATATTTTTTACCAAAATCCAGCACCTCCTGTACACTGCCTACAGTGCCATCGCTGCCTGGAATCATAGGGATGTTAGCAAGCTGAGCTTGCTTGCGGGCATTAATCTTGTCGCCAAACATAACAAGGTGTTGCAGTTTAGGTCCAATAAAGATAAGTCCTTCCTCAGCACAACGACGTGCAAGATTGCTGTTTTCAGATAAGAAGCCATAGCCGGGATGGATGGCATCTACATCATGCTCCTTGGCGATTTGCAGGATGCCCTCAATATCAAGGTATGCATCTGTGGGGCTTTTACCCTCGCCTACCAGATAAGCCTCATCTGCCTTGTTACGGTGCAGGGACAGAGTATCTTCTTTAGAATATATTGCAACAGTACGAATTCCTAATTCGTTGCAGGCACGGAAAACGCGGATGGCAATTTCGCCGCGGTTAGCAACTAAAACTGTTTTGATTGCGGGCATCGTTTCAACCTCCTCGAAAGTTACTTGTAAAGTAGTTTATGCATATTTTATAAAATTAGTCTTTGTATTGCAATATGGTGAACTCATGTATACATAATTCTTTACTTTCAATACTTATTTTATTTGGTTCGTTAATTTACAAATATTTCGCTTGTTAAAATCAACCCAAGCTAGTAACATATAAGTTAACAGTTAGCGTCTGAAATGTAACGATAAGGAGATGAAATTAATGGACGATAATAAGAAGCGACGCCCGATGCTGTACTATTATGTACTGGCGATGCTGATAATTTTACTTATTAACACTGTTATCGTGCCTACCTTCTTTAGCCCTAAGGTGAAGGAGGTTTCCTATGATAACTTTATCAAGATGGCAGATGACGGTAAGTTTTCTAAGGTAGAGATTACAGACAAGCGTATTGCTGCCTTGTGTAAAGATGAAAACAATAAAGAAATTGTTGTAACTGGTCGTGTTGAGGACCCGCAGCTTGCAGACCGCCTGATGCAGAGCAAGGTAGAGTTTTCCCAGGTTGTTCCCAAAGAGGATTCCTTCATAGTAAGCTTCCTTAAAAATTGGGTGCTGCCTATTATGCTGTTCTTTGCTTTAGGTCAGCTCTTTATGTATTTTATGAGCAAGCGTATGGGTGGCGGCAACGCTATGACCTTTGGCAAGAGTAATGCTAAGGTTTATGTGGAGGCCCAAACAGGCAAAAGCTTTGCTGACGTAGCTGGTCAGGACGAGGCTAAGGATGCCTTGATGGAGCTGGTGGATTTTCTGCACAATCCTGAAAAATACAAAGAAATTGGTGCCAATATGCCTAAGGGTGCTCTTTTAGTTGGACCGCCTGGCACTGGTAAAACTCTTTTGGCTAAGGCTGTTGCTGGTGAAGCAAAGGTTCCCTTCTTTTCTATCAGCGGCTCTGAATTTGTAGAGATGTTTGTTGGTATGGGTGCTGCTCGTGTTCGTGATTTGTTTAAGCAGGCACAGGAGAAGGCTCCCTGTATTGTGTTTATTGACGAGATTGATGCGATTGGTAAGCGTCGTGATAGTGGTCAGTTTGGCGGCAATGACGAGCGTGAACAAACCTTGAATCAGCTGCTGAGCGAAATGGATGGCTTTGATGGCAGCAAGGGTGTAGTTATCTTGGCTGCTACTAACCGTCCTGAATCCTTGGATAAGGCCTTGCTCCGCCCCGGACGCTTTGATAGACGCATTCCTGTGGAGCTGCCGGATATTGGTGGTCGTGAGGCAATCCTAAGAGTTCACGCTAAAGATGTAAAGATGGCTGAAAACATTGACTTTAAGTCTTTGGCAAGAGCTACTGCAGGTGCTTCTGGTGCCGAGCTTGCTAATATTGTTAACGAAGCTGCTCTGCGTGCTGTAAAAATGCAGCGTAAAGAGGTAGAACAAGCAGACCTTGAAGAATCTATTGAGGTTGTTATTGCTGGCTACCAACGCAAGGGCGCGGTAATTTCTCCTGAGGAAAAACGCGTTATTGCATATCATGAAATTGGTCACGCTCTAGTAGCAGCTATGCAGAAGAACTCTGCACCTGTGCACAAGATTACCATTATTCCTCGTACCAATGGTGCTCTTGGCTATACCATGCAGATTGCAGAAAATGATTCTGTGCTGATGAAAAAGGAAGAGCTTTTTAACAAGATTGTTACGCTAACTGGTGGTCGTAGTGCGGAAGAGGTTGTATTTAATTGCGTAACCTCTGGCGCTTCTAACGATATTGAGCAGGCTACTAGGATTGCTCGTGGTATGGTTACTCGCTTTGGCATGACAGATGAATTCGATATGATGGCGACAGAGGTTGTCACCAATATGTATCTTGGCGGTGATACATCCTTGCAGTGCAGTCAGGAAACTGCAGGCAAGATTGATGCTAAGGTTTTAGAGATTATTAAGGAGGCTCATCAGAAGGCAAAAACGATTCTGCTTGAAAATCGTGATAAGCTGGATGTTTTGGCTGGGTACCTTTTAGAGAAGGAAACTATTACTGGTGATGAGTTTATGGCGCTGCTGCGTAAGGAAGAGGAGCAGGCTACAGAAGAAGCTTAATAGGTACAAAAAAGAAGAGGCTGGGACGTTGGTCCCGGCCTCTTTACTTTACATTAAGTATATTATTTTATATATGGTAGTTTAATGCAATTATATATTCCTCCACTTAGGTGGAGTGTTTTATACAATCCTGTAAAGCTGAAAGCCTTGGGTGTCACAGGACACTAGCTTGTAGTTAATGCCGCT
>Kit_p2__coassemble_426_pt1 | contig 47981 bp, 42 predicted proteins | sample Kit_p2__metabat2_low_PE_049 | metagenome-assembled genome bin Kit_p2 | reverse complement strand
GATAGCTGCCGGTTAAAAAATAATCCGTACCATTGGTACGGATTATTTTTTTGTCAGTGTAATACAATTACGTACTTTAAATATAATTTTTGAATAAATCTTTCTTTAACGAATAATGGTAAGCTTGTTTTGATGCTATCAATAAAGTAACTTTAATTACTGTGATGATGTCAATATGAAAAATATGTTTAATTCTTTATTGAAATTATATTTTTCAAAAATTATCTATCAATTTTACATAAATTTTGTAAAAAATTTGGATGTGTGATTGCTCAATTTGTGAAATAAAATTGAATTTGTGTTATAATAGTACAAAGACTTTGGTAAGCATGGTGCTTACTTTTTTATAAAGGAGTAATTCTAATGCGTATTGTTATTGCTGGAGCAGGCAAGCTGGGTTATAGTATTGCACAGCTATTGGCTGAAGATCAGTTTGACGTTGTTGTAGTAGAAAAAGATCCTAAGAGAAAGGATGTTGTACAGTCATCTCTTGATGTTTTGACTATAGAGGGAAACTCTTGTAGTCCTACTACATTTAATGATCCGGATGTTCGTGATGCTGATGTACTTATTGCTTGTACAGATAGTGATGAAGTAAATATGGTTACATGCCTGATGGCCAAGTTAAATGGTATCAAACATACTGTTGCACGTATTCGTAACGTCGATTATACTATCTATGCTTCGGAAATGCTTAATGAAAATCTAAAAATAGATCTTGTTATTAATCCCGAGCGTATTACGGCAGTTGAAATTGACCACATACTTATGACACCTTCTGCTCTCAATGTAGATGAGTTTGCTGATGGCCGTGTTCGCATGTTTGAAGCGAAGGTATTGGAAACATGTCCTTATGTTAATATTCCTTTAAGGGATTTACAAATTCCACCAGATATTCTTATTGCGATGATTTTTAGACGTAATAAAATGATTATTCCGCGTGGTAATGATTATATCCAACCGGGAGATAACGTATACTTTGTTGGACAAAATGAAGCTATAAAGGGTTTTGAAACTCGTTTTTCTAGCACATATGAAAAGCTAGAAAGAGTTTTAATTATAGGTGCTGGCCGTACAGGTCGTTTCTTGGCACCTCTGCTTGAAAAGCAGGGTATTCAGGTTAAGGTAATCGAAAAGAATAAAGAGCGTTGCCAAATGCTTGCGTCAAAGCTTGATAGAGGCTTAGTTCTTTGTGGTGATGGTACCGATATTGACCTGCTTACTGAAGAGGGAATTTCAGAGTCCGATGTTGTTATTTGTCTGACTGAAGATGATAAGCTGAACCTTTTGTTAGCGCAGCTTGCTAAGCATCTTGGTACTAAGAAAACTATTGTACGTGTAGCACGTAATGAATATATAGAGCTGATGGAGAAGGTAGGCGTTGATATTGTATTGTCCTCACGTCTTTTGAGTGCAGGCGAGGTATTGCGCTTTGTTCGTAAGGGCGGTATTGTTTCCGTATCCTTGCTTGAGGGTGCTCAGGCAGAGGCTTTGGAGATTATTGTTGGCAAGAACAGTGATGTTGATGGCAAGGCTTTGCGTGATATTAATTTGCCAAAAGAAAGCCTGATGTGTGCCATAGTTCGTGGTAATGATGCCTATATTCCTAATGGTAATACAGTGCTTAAGGCTAATGACAGAATTATACTTTTCATTAAGAGTGAATTTGCTAAGAAAACATTGCCGATGTTTGAGGGCAGAGATAAGCTATGGATTCAAGACTTGTAATGAGGTTGCTGGGAAAGCTGCTCAAAGCTTTTTCAGCTGTACTTATTTTACCTCTAATAATTGCACTTATATATGACAGAGAATATGTTTGGCTATTTGCAGCAACTTTTTCCGTTTCTTCGCTTTTATCTATAATTTTAATTAGTAATGGTAACGATAAACCAAGGCAAAGATTACGCGTAAGAGAGGCTATTGCAGTAGTTGGTTGTGGTTGGATAATGGTGTGTCTAATGGGTGCACTACCATATCTATTTTTTAACCCAGCTGATCCTATTGCAGCTGTTTTTGAAAGTGTTTCTGGATTTACAACTACAGGTGTAACTACTGCAAACTCATTTAATGATTTTCCACCAAGTATTTTGGTTTGGCGTGGTCTGACTCATTGGACTGGTGGTATTGGCGTTATTATGCTTTTTATAGTTATCATGCCACAAATGAACAGTGGTACCAGTTACCTTTTTAATGCAGAGCTGCCAGGTGCTGTAGCGGAGCGAACGCTGCCTAAAATTAAGGAATCAGCAATGCTTATTTTAGGCATTTATTTTTCTTTGACTGTTTTAGAGTTTATTCTTTTGAGTATTGTTGGAGTTCCAACCTATCAGGCTCTTAATCTCACCCTAGCAACAGTGGCGACAGGTGGTTTTTCCTATTTTCACGATAGCCTTATTTCCTTTAATTCTATTGCAGTGGAGGCTATTGCTATTATCTTTATGCTGATTGCTAGTATGAACTTTTCATTATATTATAAGATTTGGCGTGGTGATTGGCAGGCATTTCGTGATGATATGGAGCATCGCTACTATTTGCTCATTTTGAGTGTAGCAGCTATTTTGATGTTCTGTAATTTGTACTTTACCGGTTTTTTGGATTTAGAGAATAGCATCCGTCATAGTATCTTTCAAGCTGTGTCTATAGGCAGTACTACTGGCTTTGCTTCTGATGATTTCAATAATTGGCCAAGCTTTAGTAGATATGTACTTTTGATGCTGATGTTTATTGGTGGCTGTAGTGGCTCAACCGCAGGCGGTCTAAAAATTTCTCGTTTAGTGATTTTGTGTAAGGCTAGCTGGGCCGAGCTACTGCGTATTCTTCATCCAAAAATCGTATATTCTGTAAAAATGGGTAATAAGGTTATTGACCCTATTATAGTAGGCAATATCACTAGATTTTTCTTTTTATACATTTTGGTATTTATGGTGCTAACCATAGCAATTTCCCTATCTGGATTGTCGATAATGGATTCTATGGGTCTTATAGCAGCATGTATGAGCAGTGTTGGACCTGCTTTTGGTATTGTAGGACCTACATCGACTTATGCAGAGCTGTCTAATTGGGCACGTTTTATTGGTATTTGTGCTATGTTATTAGGACGTTTAGAAATTTTTACATTACTTGCTATTATGCGTCCTGATTTTTGGCGTAATAAACAAAATTGGTAATGCTTGGAGGATTGTGAATGAATACAGAGGTTATTAGCTATCTTTTAAGCAAAGTGTGCATAGGTATGGCCATTGCTATGATTGCACCCTTACTAATGTCAGTTTTTTACGGGGAAAGCTGTTTTGAGGATTATATTCTAGCCATTGGTCTGACCTTGATTATTTCTTCTGTGTTTAATTGGTATGGTAGAAATGCTGATTGCAAAAACATTTCAGTTAGAGAGGGCATAGGAACCGTATTTTTTTCATGGCTGATTGCCGCTGGTATTGCAGCATTTCCTTTTACTATGATGGGGCTGCTAGACCCTGCTTCTGCATACTTTGAAACGATGTCCGGATTGACTACTACAGGCGCAACTGCCATGAGAGATTTAGAAATTTTACCCAAAAGCATTCTCTTTTGGCGTAGCGTTACTCACTGGATTGGTGGTATAGGAATTATAGTTTTATTCGTAGCTTTATTGCCTCAAATTGCTGGTAGTGCAGTTTATTTATTTAATGCCGAGGTAACAGGTTTTTCTACTAGTAGAATTTTGCCACGTATTCGTAATACTGCAGTTGCGTTATTTTATATCTATCTTTTAATAACGATATTTTTGACTGGCATATTGGTAGCACTGGGTATGTCTAATTATGATGCTGTCAATCATGCTTTTTCCACTATAGCTACGGGTGGCTTTTCAACGTACAACAGTAGTGTGGCACATTTTAATAGTGCTGCTATTGAGTACACAATAGCTATTTTTATGATTCTTGCTGGTGGTAACTTTGCTTTATACTATCACATTACTCAAAACGGATTTAAGGTATTGTGGAACGATTTAGAATTCAAGATATATATAGGCATATTCATAATATTGACAGCTCTTATTACTGCTAATATTGTCTATTATAATGGTTTTAGTGTTTTAGATGGCATAAGGGTTGCCTTTTTTCAGGTAGCCTCCTTTGGTAGTACAACAGGCTATGTTTCTTGTGATTATGATAAGTGGCCAGCTTTTTCTAAATTGCTTTTAGCTGTTATGTATTTTACTGGCGGCTGTGCTGGCTCTACAGCTGGCGGCATTAAGGTTTGTCGTTTTATAGTTCTTTTAAAGACTGTAGCTGCTGAATTACGTCGTACATTGCATCCGCAGATGCTTTTAAACGTATATTATGGCGAACGTCGTTTACCAATGCCCACAGTTATTAATATTAGCCGTTTTTTCTTTATGTATATTATGATTATTGCTGTAATTTCACTTATAGTATCTTCCACAGGACTAGGTGTGGAAGAATCTATTTTTGGCGTTGCAGCATGCTTATCAAGTGTTGGTCCTGGCTTTGACAGTATTGGTGCAACTGGTAATTATGCACATGTTACTCCTATTGGTAAGCTTGCCTTAAGCTTAGCTATGCTTTTGGGACGTTTAGAGTTGTTCACCGCTTTAGCTTTGCTGCGTAGTGATTATTGGAAGACAAGTAAACGCTGGTAATAGATGATTGTCAACTAAATATGTCTTTACAATTTCTACAAATTGCAATTTTTTTGTGAAATATCGCGAAAATGTAACGAAAATCTGTAAACTTTGCGCCGCTGAACAGTGGAGCTCTTTCTTTTTTAGATGTAAAAGGTTATAATGGATAGACATGTAAAAGAGAAATAAATAATTGAGGTGCTTATATGCAAAAATATAGTTTACCAATGGGTAGAGGATTTGAAGAGGTTTTTCTTCCAGAAGAGCGAGTGATTTATGATATTCATGGCAATGTAGCTGATGTGTGTGAGGATGTTACTGCAGCTGCTCTAGATGCTATTCGTAATCCTATAGGCACTGCTCCCTTACGTGATATTGTGAAAGCGGGGGAGAAGGTAGCTATTGTTATTAGTGATATAACAAGACTTTGCGGTACAGCTGATTTTTTACCTGTTATTGTGGAGGAATTAAACGATGTAGGCGTTAATGACGATGATATTACTATAGTTGTGGCTACAGGTACGCATCGTGGTCATACTCCAGAAGAAAATATTATTGTCTGCGGTGAAGATATAGTGCGACGTATAAAAATCGTACAGCATGATAGCCGTAATAAGGCAGAGCTTATATCCTTAGGAACTACTTCATTAGGAAATGAAATTGCTGTAAATAAATATGTAGCAGAAGCAGATAGGGTAATTTTGACCGGTGGTGTAACTTTGCATCCATTTGCTGGCTTCGGCGGTGGGCGTAAAGCTGTTCTGCCTGGTATATCAGCATATGATAGCATCATGTATAATCATGCTATGGCTATGTCACCTGTTGAAGGCGGTGGCTGTAATAAGGCCTGTGATGCTAGCATTTTGGAGGGAAATCCCATTCATAAGGATATGGTAGAAGCTTGCCAGCTAGTAAATCCGGACTTTTTGCTTAATACTGTTTTTACTCCAGATGGTGAGGTAAGTAAAATCGTAGCAGGTCATTGGTATAAGGCTTGGGAGCTGGGCTGTCAGCATTTATTGGCGATGTCTGGTGTTGAAATTGAACAGCTTGCCGATGTTGTAATTGCTTCAGCAGGTGGATTTCCGAAAGATATGAATCTTTATCAGGCAACTAAAAGTCATATGAATGCTCAGTTTGCTGTTAAAAAAGGCGGTATAATGATTCTTACGCTTGATTGTCCTGATATTAAGGAACCGGCTATTTTTACTGATTGCTTTAGTCGTAATGATTTGGAGCAATTTGAAAAGGATATTAGAGCTAACTTTACTATCCCGGCATTTGTTGCCTTCAAGTCTCGCTGTATTATTAGCGATGTGACCGCTTATTTGGTGACTCGACCAGAGAATTTTGATTTTGTTCGTCGTACTGGTCACATTCCATGTAAATCCTTAGCAGAGGCTTGGGAGTTGGCACAGGAAAAACTGGCAGATCAGGGTAGAGCGGATTATACTATTACTATTATGGGACACGCTTCTGCAACACTTCCCATTTTGAAAAAATAAAATTATAGTCTACTGTAGTGATTGGAGGGGAAAGGCTGCCATACTGTAGATGATTAAAAGGGCGGCCGTTAATTATGATTAAAGAACGTAAAGTTGGTATTTTAGGATTAGGTCATGTAGGTGCTCACGTAGCATATAGCATTGCGATTCAGGGAATTGCAGACCACTTGGTTTTAGTTGACCTTAAGGAAAGCAAGGTAAGAAGTGAGGTTCAGGATCTGCGTGATGCTGTTATGTATATGCCTCATAATGTAAAAATTGAGGGTGGTACCTATGCTGATTTAGGAGATTGCGATGTTATCGTTAATGCAATTGGTGACATCAGCCTGTGTGCTACTAACAATCGCCTTGATGAAATGAATTTTACTGCAGCTCAGGTTAAATCCTATATGAGCAAGGTGATGGCTAGTGGTTTTAATGGTATTATTATCAATATTACTAATCCTTGTGATGTTATTACTGACCTTATTTATAAGCTGAGTGGATTGCCGAAAGGACATGTATTTGGTACTGGTACTGGTCTTGATACTTCTCGTTTAGTATCACAGCTGGCACTGCAAACCGGTGTTGAGCATCAATCCATTAGTGCATATATGATTGGGGAGCATGGTGCTTCTCAAATTGCTGCCTGGTCCTGTGTAAGCTTTGGCGGCGTGCCTCTTTCTACTTTGGAGAAGGTGGATGAGCGTTTTGCTTTTGACAAGCCAGAACTGCAAAAGAAGGCTATTGGTGGCGGTTGGGTAACCTATTCTGGCAAGGGCTGTACCGAATACGGTATTTGTACTACTGCAGCTCGTATGGTGCGAGTAGTATTGCATGACGAAAAACGTATTATGCCTGCTAGTATGCTCTTGGAAGGCGAATATGGCGAAAAGGATGTATTCGTTGGCGTTCCCTGCTTGATTGGTAAAAATGGTGTAGAGCAGGTAATGGAGCTGCCCTTAACTGAAGCAGAAAAAATAGAATTCCATAAATGCTGCAACGATGTTCGCAATAATATTAAAACTGCAGAAGGTATTGCAGCTGCAGAATAAAGTGCATAAATAGTTAAAACCGCCTCTAAAGGCGGTTTTTCTTTTGGAACAATATGGAGTTAGAGTATTTTCTTTAAATAAATCATGTCTACTAGCTGTACGCCAGCTTCAAATATAGGATGTTGATAGTAATCAACAAAAAAATTTTTTACAGTGTGTGAATATACAAAGCCACAGCTTTCATAAAAACCTAGAGTAAGAGGACTTGCTCCTGTACCAACATACAATGTATGTCCGATATGTTGATAATGCTGTGCTACAAAATTTACAATAAGTTTGCCATAGCCATGGCGTTGATAATTAGGTGATACTGCAAGACTCTTAATTTCTAAATTACCATTTCCTTCATCAGTGACAATACACGAGCCAATGACTTCATTTTCAATGAAAGCATACATATCTCCACGGTAAAGATATTTTTCTATCATGCTCATTTGCTCATCAGCTAGAAGTAAGAGTTCTTTGTATTTTAATCTATCATGATTTTTTACTTTTACTATTTGCATAGTATACGGCCTCCGATATAAATTATAAAATATATCCTACTGTTTAAGTTAATGTTCGGATTTTACATATATAAATCAGTAATATAAGAAATAAATGTAGAATCATCGTAGTAGCTTAAAGTATATCAATATGCAGGTAGCATCACAAGTATATCTTTTTGGAATAAGCAAAAAGACATAAATAGTCTATTATATAACTATCTATCCTAAGCAAACATTTCGCAATCTTTTTACAAAATTAAATGTGGAATGTTTGTCAAGCATCAATATATAGTGTATAATATATAGTACTAGAGTATGTGTGCGGACACAGTATAGTTTACTTGTTTTACATTTGTGCGGAATCAAGATGAGCGTGCGTGGCTCTAAGGCCCGGTATCTTGACAATGTAATAATTATAAAATCGGAGGTGTATTTTTTTGGCAAAATCTCAAAATAAAGTTCAAATCATTCCCCTGGGTGGCTTGGGTGAAATTGGTAAGAACATGACAGTTTTTCGCTACGGCGATGATATAATTCTTGTTGATGCAGGTTTAATGTTCCCTGAGGACGATATGCTTGGCATTGACTTAGTAATTCCTGATATTACATATCTTATTGAAAATAAAGACAAGGTAAAAGCAATCTTTTTAACGCATGGTCATGAGGATCATATTGGTGCTTTGCCTTATGTATTAAAGCAATTAGATGTTCCTGTATATGGTACCGCACTTACTCTTGGAATATTGCAAGGCCGTTTGAAGGAAAACGGTGTAAGCTCTGAAAGCCTTGTTACTATTAAGCCAGGTGACAGAGTTACAGTTGGTTCCTTCCGTCTTGACTTTATTCGTGTAAATCATAGCATTCCAGATGCAGTTTCTATTGCTATCAATACTCCTATTGGTACTATTATTCACACTGGTGACTTTAAAATTGACCATACTCCTGTAGATGGTCAGGTAACGGAGTTCAGTAAGTTTGCTGAATATGGTGACCGCGGTGTGTTGGCACTTTTAGCTGACAGTACTAATGCAGAGCGTCCTGGCTTTACTCCTAGCGAACGTATGGTGGGTAAAACCTTTGACGATGAATTCCGTTATGCAAAAAATAGAATTATTGTAGCAACCTTCTCTTCTAATGTGCACCGTATTCAGCAGGTTATTGATGCTGCTGTAAAATATGATCGCAAAGTGGCAGTTATTGGTCGCAGCATGATTAACGTTGTAAGCATTGCTAGAGAGATGGGATATCTGACAGCCCCTGATGGTGTACTTATTGATATTGATGAAACTTCAAATTATACCGCAGATAAAATTGTAATCATTACAACTGGTAGCCAAGGCGAGCCTATGTCTGCACTTACACGTATGGCTATGAATGACCACAAAAAGGTTGATATCATGCCTGGTGATACTGTAATAATTTCTGCAACACCTATTCCTGGTAACGAAAAGCTTGTTTCTCGTACTATTGACCTGCTGTATAAGCTGGGTGCTGATGTCATTTACGAAAAGAGTAATGGTGTTCACGTTTCTGGCCATGCTAGTCAGGAAGAAATTAAACTGATTCATAATCTAGTTCGTCCTAAATTCTTTATCCCCGTTCATGGCGAGTTCCGTCACCTGATCAAGCATGCTAGCATTGCTAAAAGCTTAGGAATGCCAAGCGAAAATATTGTAATTGCTGAAAATGGCAGTGTAATTGAGATTACTCGTAATAGCGCAGCTATTAATGGCAAGGTTACTGCAGGCAAGGTTTTGGTTGATGGACTTGGTGTTGGTGACGTTGGTAATATTGTTTTACGTGATCGTCGTCAGCTTAGCCAGGATGGCATCATGATTGTTGTTGTAACAATCGATAAAGAAAGCTGCCATGTTGTTGCGGGTCCTGATATTGTTTCTCGCGGTTTTGTTTATGTGCGTGAGGCAGAGGATTTGATGGAAGAGGCTAGGGATAAGGTTCAGGCTGCTTTGGATCGTTGTGAGGAAAATGGCGTTTCTGAATGGTCTGTAATTAAATCCACTGTAAGAGATGCGTTAGGTCGTTTCCTCTACGAGAAAACTCGCCGTCGTCCTATGATTCTTCCAATCATTATGGAAATCTAATAATTTTAGTTTTATATGGAGTGTGCAAATGCGTAAGGAAAGGAAACCAAGACAACAGAATAGTGGTAAGGGTACTATGTATGTTGGTATTACCTGTATTGTTTTGGCTATAATCTATGGCTTGGCGTACTTTGCCGTATTTAATGTAGCTCCTATACAATTTGCTAATAGCGTTCAGTTGTATCTATTTGGCAGCTTATCATTTTTAATGCCTTTTGTGCTGCTATTTTTAGGTTATTTACTTATTTTATGTGATTCTGTAAGCTTTTTTAACAAGAAAACAATGGCTTTTCTTATGGTGATGCTGTGCCTTTTAGGCACAGCTCATCATATTTTAGTACCCTTTAAGGAAGAACTGTATCCAGAACAGCTAAAGGCTGGTGGTGGTATTATTGGTGGCCTTGTGGCCTGGCTGATGCATAATCTGTTAGGTGAAGATGGTACTAATTTTTTTCTAGTGTGTGTGTGGCTTTTGATTATAGCCATAGCTTTGCCTTGGAGAAGCATTTATAATTTATTTAGGGGGATGCTTTTTTCTCCTGAAATCAAGGAAAAGCCTAAAAAAGAGGTAAAAGTAGAGCCTAAAGAAATTAAAAGAGAAGCTAAGCCGATTAAAAATGTGCCCGTCTTTAAACCTGAAAATAAGGCTAATTCTATTAGAGATGTTTATCGTGGTGAAGAGTTTGACCGTTTTCAGGATGGTATAAAAAAACAATCTACCTTTAAACGTATATTGAAAATTAATGATGATAATATTTATGAGCAGGAGCCTATAAAAGAGGAAATCCAAAGAAATCCCGTAAAGGTTCCTGAATGGGTGGAACGTCCTGCTCAGCAGGTCATTATTAGACCTAAAATAAACTATGGTGAGGAGCAGACTGCTATCCCTGATTCTGGTTTTAAGAGCGAGCAGACTTTTCAACATGAAGCTTCGAAAACAGAGCCTGAAAAGCAGGGGGAAAATCTTTCTAGCTTGTTTGTAAATAACACTTACGGAAAACAAGAAGACTTCACTTCAAATGCTAGTGCTATTCAGACTTCATATACAGATTCTGAAAGAGAATCGATGTTTAGTGAAGTTAAATCTGTAGCAGAAGAACTGATATTAAAAAATGATGGAGCCACAGAAGCTGTTAAGAGTGATAAAGTGGCTGATAATAAGGTCCCTATTTATGACAGTGCTGAAAAAATTAAGACTGCAGTAGATTTTTCTCACAAAGTGGAGGAGCAGGAAGGAAGTGCGTACAAGCTTCCTCCTCTGGATATTTTAAATATGCCCCAGGTGACACCGGCTTCCTCATATGAAAAGGATATTATGCAGCAATGCGCTGTTCTTGAACAAACCTTGGCTGATTTTCGTGTAAGGGCTAAGGTTATTGCTGTTACCAGAGGTCCTTCAGTAACACGGTTTGAGCTAGAGCCCGCTCCAGGAGTAAAGGTAAGCTCTGTAGTAAATTTGGCAGATGATATAGCTTTAAGGCTTGCTGCTCCAGGTGTACGTATAGAAGCTCCTATTCCTGGCAAATCTGCAATTGGTATTGAGGCACCAAACACTAAAAATGACCCTGTCTGCTTCCGTGAGGTTGTAGATAGTGAAGCAGTTCGCAACGGTACATCCAGTCTTTGTATTGGTTTAGGCAAGGATATTAGTGGTAATATTATTCCTGCTGATTTATCTAAAATGCCCCATTTATTGGTTGCTGGTTCTACTGGTTCTGGTAAGTCCGTATGTATTAATACTATTATTGCGGGAATTCTGTATAAAGCACGTCCTGAGGATGTAAAATTAATTTTAGTTGACCCCAAGGTGGTAGAGCTTTCTAACTATAATGGTATTCCACATCTTTTGACTCCTGTTGTTACAGAGCCTAAAAAAGCGGCATCTGCACTTCATTGGGCAGTAGCTGAAATGGAGCGTCGTTATCAAACCTTTGCGGATAATCATGTCCGTGATATTAATAGCTATAATGCTCAGGCACCACAAAAGATGCCATTTATTGTTATTATTATTGACGAGCTTAGTGACTTGATGATGGTAGCAAAGGTGGATGTAGAGGATGCTATCCTGCGTTTGGCTCAAAAGGCTCGTGCAGCAGGTATTCATCTTATTTTGGCAACACAAAGACCGTCTGTTGATGTTATTACTGGTATCGTAAAGGCTAATATTCCCTCCAGAATTGCGTTTGCGGTTTCTTCTCAAACCGATTCACGTACTATTATTGATATGGGTGGTGCGGAAAAGCTTTTAGGCAAAGGCGATATGTTGTTCTATCCTATAGGTATGAACAAGCCTGTCAGAGTGCAGGGTGCCTTTGTTAGTGATGCTGAGTTAAATAGAATTGTTGACTTTATTATCAAGCAGTCCATTCCTGTTAATTATACCGAAGAGGTTACTGAACAGGAGCTGGAGTGTGATGGCAAATCTTCAGATCAGGATGAAAATAGCAATAGTCCAATGAATGCTGAGGATGAACTGTTCGAGGATGCTGTAAAGCTGGTACTCGATATGGGGCAAGCTTCATCTTCCATGCTGCAGCGCAGGTTTAGAATTGGTTATACCAGAGCTGCCAGATTAGTTGATACAATGGAAGAGATGGGAATTGTTGGTCAGGCTGTCGGCAGTAAGCCACGTGAAGTAATTATGTCTCGTCAGGAAGTAGAGGAACGCTTCCTGCGCAAGGAATAATTTGGAGGTACTGATTGTGGAAGATATAAAGGGTGTAGGTGCTGTTCTGCGTGAAGCTAGGGAAGCTAAGAAGCTTTCTATTATGGATATTGAAAAGGCTATCAATGTCCGCTCTTCATATATACAGGCAATAGAGAACGAGGAGTTTGACAAGGCTCCTGGTGATGTGTTTGTACGTGGTATTATTCGCAGCTATGGTAACTATTTAGGTCTTGATGGTTTAAAGCTTGTTAATATGTATAGAGGCAGCTCAGCTGGTGAAGCAGCTCGTGCTGCTGCTATCCGCGAGGTTGAAAATGTAAAGATGAACATTCAGCTTAAGGAAAAACGCGACATAGGTTCTGGACGTGGTGGTTTTTCCTTGCCGGAATTTCATTTGCCTATGAAGCAGATTGCTGCAGGTGTTGGTGTTTTAGCCGTTTTAGGCATTGGCTATTTTGCGGTTCCTAAAATTGTAAATTATGTACAAAGTATACCTGTAGCTCAAGAGGAGCCCACTAAACCTGCGGCTCCTGCAGAGGTTGCTATTCCTGCTCCTTTAGATAAGGTGGTAGTAGAGATGGAGGCAACTGGTGATTGTTGGCTAGAGGTTACTGCAGATGGCAAGGAAGCCTTTGCTGCAATGCTTTATGATAAGGATAAAAAGACCTTTGAAGCTAAAGAAAAGCTTGTTGTAAAATATGGCAATATTGATGTAATGAAGGTTGTTTATAACGGTAAACCAGTTGATTTTTCTGGTCAACATGGCGTTGTAATTTCTACCTATACTAAAACGGAGTAATATATGAAACAATTTTTACCTATAACAGCAGAAGAAATTGCACAGCGTGGCTGGGAACAGCTTGATTTTCTGTTTATCAGTGGTGACGCCTATGTGGATCATCCTTCCTTTGGTCCTGCTGTAATTTGTCGCGTTTTAGAGGCACAGGGATATAAGGTTGCTCTTTTGTGTCAGCCTGAATGGGATAAGGCTGATAATTTGGCGGCTTTAGGCAAACCTCGTCTTGGTGTTTTAATTTCTGGCGGTAATCTTGATTCCATGCTGTGTCATTATACTGCTAGCAAGCATCCGCGTAGTGTTGATAAATATACTGCAGGTGGAGTAATGGGCAAGCGTCCTGATCATGCAACTATGGTATATGCAAGATTGGTTAAGCAGCTTTGGCCTGATATGCCTGTAATTATTGGTGGTATTGAAGCTAGTTTACGTCGCTTTGTGCATTTCGATTATTGGGAAAATAAGCTACTGCCTTCTATTTTAGAAAGCAGTGGTGCAGATCTTTTAGTTTATGGTATGGGCGAGAAACAGGTTGTTGAAATTGCTGACTATTTAGCTGGCGGTGCAACACTTGATGATATGCGCTATATTCGCGGTACAGCCTATGCTTCTAAGGTTTTGCCTGAGGGAGAAGAGTATGTAGAGCTTCCTAGTTGGGCAGAAATTCAACAGGATAGAAAGCTTTTTGCTAAGGCCTATAAGCTACAAAGTCGAGAACAGGATCCTTTTTATGGCAAAATCGTAGTGCAAAAGGGTCAAAAGAAGTACGTAGTTCAAAATCCATCTGTTTATCCACTTACTCAAGAGGAAATGGATGCAATTTATGATTTGGATTATGTGCGTCAATGGCATCCGTCCTATGATGCTTTAGGTGGTGTCGCTGCATTAGAAGAGGTTCAGTACAGTATTGTTAGCTGTAGAGGCTGTTTTGGTAGCTGCTCCTTCTGTGCAATTCATGCGCATCAGGGACGTATTATTCAGGCTCGTAGTCATGAATCCATCATTCGTGAGGCGAAGATTTTGACTCAAATGCCTGGCTTTAAGGGTTATATTCATGATGTTGGCGGTCCTACTGCAAACTTCCGTCATCCATCCTGTGCTAAGCAGTTAAAATACGGCGTGTGCAAGGATAGACAATGCTTGTTCCCGAAGCCATGTCCTAATATTGATGCAGATCATAGTGATTATATTAGCCTATTAGAAAAGCTGCGTGCTCTTCCTGGTGTAAAAAAGGTGTTTATCCGCAGTGGTATCCGTTTTGATTACCTTCTTGCAGATAAGAATCTTGATTTCTTAGATCAGCTGTGCCGTTATCACGTCAGTGGCTTACTAAAGGTTGCACCAGAGCATATTTCTCCGCCTGTGTTGGCTAAGATGGGCAAGCCTGGTAAGGATGTTTATCTGAAGTTTATGCGTCTTTATGCGCAGAAAAATAAAGAGGTGGGACTGGAGCAATATTTGGTACCATACTTTATCTCTAGTCATCCTGGCTGCACATTGAATAATGCTATTGAGCTTGCCGAGTTCTTGCGTGATATTAAGCATCAGCCTGAACAGGTTCAGGACTTTATTCCTACTCCAGGCAGTGCTTCCACAGCTATGTATTATTCTGGCGTTGATCCTGAAACCGGCAAGGAGCTGTTTGTAGCTCGTAATCCTCATGATAAAGCTATGCAGCGTGCATTAATGCAGTATAAAAACCCTCGTAATAGACAGCTTGTGCTGGAGGCATTGCAAAAGGCTGACCGTATGGATCTTGTTGGCAGCGATAGCCATTGCCTTATTTATGTTGATCAAGGACGTCCACGTGGACGACAGGTTTCTGGACGTGGTGGTGAACGCCGTGGCAATGGAGCTGCACGTGGCGGCAAAGCATACAGTGATAGGGATTCCTTTAAAAGCAGAAATGAACGCCATAGCAGCAATACTACACGTGGTGGTAAAGCAATGAAAGAGCAGGGCTATGGCAGTGGTGGAGGACAGTCACGCAATAGTCAAGGCAAAACAAATAATAATAGTAGAAAAGGTAGATCTGTGAAGGGTAGATAGTTATGCTACGTTATGTTTTTCTGATTCTGGCTGTCGTTAGCCTGCTTACAGCAGGTTGTAGTGGTAGCAATGACGATGATAAACAATTGAATAAAGCATTGATTTTGTATTCTGAACTAGATCCTGAGTATACAGAGAATTTGGTGCGGAGCTACAATAAAAGCACTGGTGGCAAAATTCTCTTAAAAGCTATTTATGAAATTAAGCCTGATTCCTACAGACCGGATCTGGTACTGGCAGAAGGTCGTACATTATCTGGTCTGAAGGCTCAGGATAGACTACGTCCTGTTTTCTTTGAGTTAGGTGATAGATTACCATCTGACTTTAAGGATGCAGATGGATACTGGTATGGAGCGTTTTATGATCCTACAGTTTTTTTAGTAAATCAGCAGTATGCACGAGAATGCGGACAGCAAAATATTGAAGGCTGGAGTGATCTCGAAACACTGTCTAATGCGCGTATTGCTGTGGAAAATTTGTCTGATAGCAGCAGTACAAAAAATTTTTTAGGTTCTATGGCAGACCACATGGGCGAGGTAAGCTCACTTAATTATATGTGGAATATTAATCGCTATGTTAGTCAATATGCTAAATTTCCTTTTACCCCGATTCGTATGACTGCGGTAGGTGATGCAGATATTGCAATAACCCGCCAAAGTTATGTTTTTAAATACTTGGAAAATGATTTTCCTGCCTATGTCGTGCATCCCAAAGAAGGTTCTCCTGCTAATATTTATGGTGTAGGACTTTTTTCTGAATGCAATCTGACCAAGGAAGCGGCCAATTTTTTTGATTGGATTATTGGCAGTGCTGAGGTACAGAAGATTTCCCAGGTGGACGATACTGGCTACTTCTTTTTCTATCCCAGAGGGCGTGACTACGCAGCTGTGGATGAGAGCAAGCTGTGGCTAAATAAGAGCTATCTTGATTATAAAAAGCAGGAAGAGCTGGTGTCCAAATGGTTGGCAAAGGTAAGGTTTAGTAAATAGATTGAGGAGGCAAAATTATGAAAATTGGTATGGTAAGCCTTGGCTGTCCTAAGAATTTGGTAGATTCTGAGGTGATGCTGGGAATTATTCGTGATAAGGCTTTAACCGTTACAAACGATCCTTCTGAAGCAGATATGATTATTGTTAATACCTGCGGCTTTATTGAAAGTGCTAAGGAGGAATCTATAAATACTATTCTGCAAATGGCAGAATACAAATCTGAAGGTAACTGCAAATACCTGTTGATGACTGGCTGTCTTGGTCAGCGCTATGCTGATGAGCTTTTTGCTGAAATGCAGGAAGTAGATGCTATTGTAGGTACTGATGCTTTTACTGATATTGGCTGGGTTATAGACCAGGTTATCAGTGGAAAACGCGTTAAGCATTTAGATAAGCTGCCTGAGATTAAAGCTGAGGCTGTGGCAACTCTTCCGCGTATGCTAACTACTCCTGATTATATGGCGTATTTAAAAATTGCTGAGGGCTGTGATAACTGCTGCTCCTATTGCTGTATTCCGCAAATTCGCGGACCTTACACCAGTAAGCCCTATGATGAGGTTATGGCAGAGGCTAGAGCCTTAGCGGCAAGCGGTGTTAAAGAGCTGATTGTTGTAGCACAGGATACAACTCGTTATGGTGAGGATTTATACGGCAAGCTAATGCTGCCCAAGCTTTTACATGATTTAAATGAGCTTGATGGTATTAAATGGATAAGAGTTATGTACCTTTATCCTAACAATTTTAATGATGAGCTTATTGAAGCCTTTGCCACCTTGGACAAGGTTTGTAAATATATCGATATTCCTTTACAGCATGCCAGCGACCGCCTGCTGTCTAGCATGAACCGCTATGACACTAAGGCAGAGGTTGAGGCTTTGCTGGCAAAGCTGCGTGAGCGTATTCCTGGTATTACTATCAGAACTACCTTTATAGTTGGTTTCCCTGGCGAGACTGAGGAAGATTTTGAGGAGCTGCAGGGTTTTGTGGAAGCACAACGCTTTGAAAACGCAGGTGTGTTCCAATATTCTCAAGAGGAAGGAACTGTTGCAGGTGCAATGCCTAATCAGATTGCTCCAGAAATTAAGGAAAACCGTTATCATGCACTGATGGCGCTGCAAGCAGGCATTTCTGAGGAACTGCATCAAGAAAGAGAAGACGAGGTCTTAGACGTTATTGTTGAAGGCTTTGATGAAGAAAATCCAGAGCTGGCATTTGGTCGCTCCTATCACGAGGCACCTGATATTGATGGCAACATCTTTATTGAAGATGCAGGTGAGCTTAAGGTTGGCCAAATGGTCAAGGTTAGAATTTTACAGGGCTTTACCTATGAAATGGTAGGACAGTTGGCAGAATAGCTAGCTTAGGAGGTTTATGATGAAGGTTGAGGTAATCAATACAGGAACAGAATTATTGTTAGGGGATATCCTCAATACTAATTTCCAATATCTTTCCCGCAAGCTTAATGGTATGGGTTTTGATGTGTTGTATCAAACAACGGTAGGGGACAATCCTGAAAGGATGAAGCAGGTGCTGGAGCACGCCATGACAAGAGCTGATATTATTATTACCAGTGGTGGTCTTGGTCCTACACGTGGAGATATTACTAAGGAAATGGTAATGGAGGTATGCCATACAGATGCCTATTTAGATTTAGATACATGGGGCCGTATTGACGCCTTTTTCCATAAGAAGGGAATGTGTGCTCCTGCAAATAATGATAAACAGGCTTATGTTCCTATGGGTGCTGATGTACTGCAGAACGATGTGGGCACAGCTCCTGGATTGTGGCTTGATTATGAAGATAAAACCTTTATCATGCTGCCCGGGCCTCCTTCAGAATTAGTAGATGTTTGTGAAAAGCAGCTGTGGCCTAGAATGCAGCAGCGTTTTTCTAAGCAGGGCATAATTTTATCTAGAGTATTGCATCTGCGTGGCATTGGAGAATCCAAGGCTGCAGAGGCAATTGATACTCTTATTACTAGTCAGAGTAATCCAACTATTGCTATTTATGCACGTTATGGTGAGATTATTATTCGTATAACTGCTAAAGCAGAAAATGCGGAAAAGGCTAATTCTTTACTAGATAAATGTGAACAGGATGTAAGAGTATATCTGGATGATTATATTTATGGAGTAGATGATGACACATTAGCGGCAGCATTAGGCAAAATGCTTTTATCTAGTGATAAAACAATTGCCTTTGCAGAATCCTGTAGTGGTGGTTTGGCAAGCAGTCTGATTACTGATGTGCCAGGCAGCAGCGAATATCTATTAGGTAGCGTTGTGACCTATACCAATATGGCTAAAAATAAGCTAATAAATGTACAGCAGGATACGCTGAATAGATATGGCGCTGTAAGCCGTGAAACTGCCTGCGAAATGGCTGTAGGCGTTCGCCGCCTTTTAGGCAGTGATTATGGTGTAAGTATTACTGGTAACGCTGGTCCTGGAGGCAGCGAAGGAAAGCCTGTAGGTCTTGTATATATCGCTGTGGCTACAGAGGATGCATTATACTGCCAGGAACATCTTTTTACATCCACGAGAACAGAAAATAAGCTGAGGATTGCACTCACGGCAATCTCCATGGTTATTGATAAAATTTTAGAAGAAAAACAACGGAGGAAAATAATTAATGACAACTACACAAAAAGCAATGTTTGGTCAATTAGAGCTCGATAAAAAAGTAGTTCAAGCCCTCACCGATATGGGCTTTGAAGAACCGTCTCCTATTCAGGCGGCAACTATTCCTATTGTTCTTGAAGGCAATGACGTTATTGGCCAAGCTCAAACCGGTACTGGCAAGACTGCTGCTTTTGGCATTCCCCTGGTACAAAGCATTGACGATTTTCATCACATCCAGGCACTGGTAATGACTCCTACCCGTGAGCTGGCAATTCAGGTTGCAGAGGAAATTTGCAATATTGGTCGCACCCGTCGCGTACGTGCACTGCCTGTTTATGGTGGTCAGCCTATCGAGCGTCAGATTCGTGCTTTAAAGAGCAATGTACAAATCGTAATTGGTACACCGGGTCGTTTAATTGACCATATTAACCGTCGTACTATTAAATTGGACCATATTAAATTCCTGGTATTGGACGAAGCTGACGAAATGCTGGATATGGGCTTTGTTGATGATATTGAAGAGATTATGCGTAGCCTGCCTACTGAGCGTCAAACCTTGCTGTTCTCTGCAACTATGCCCCGTCCCATCCTGAGCCTGACCAAAAAATATATGAAGGCTCCTAAAAATGTGACTATTTCTAAGGAAGAATTGACAGTTCCTTTAATCGAACAATATTATTTTGAAACTAAGGATAAGGTTGAAGGTCTGTGCCGTCTTTTGGATGCGGAGATTGATGGTAAGCTTATCATTTTCTGCCGTACTAAAAAGGGGGTAGATGATCTGTCCATCGCGCTGTCCAGCCGTGGCTATATGGCTGAGGGTCTGCATGGTGACCTTAGCCAAAACCAACGTGATAGAGTAATGAAGAAATTCCGTGAGGGCGCTTGCGATGTGCTTATTGCTACAGACGTTGCAGCTCGTGGTATCGACGTTGATAATATCACCCATGTAATCAACTTTGATATTCCTCAGGATCCTGAAAGCTATGTACACCGTATTGGTCGTACAGGTCGTGCTGGCAATACTGGTGTTGCTATGACCTTTATTACTCCGCGTGAATTCCGTCAACTGAAGCTGATTGAGCGTATTGCTCATACCAAGATTCAACGTCGTCAGCTGCCTACTGCTGCTAATGTAATTGAACGTCAACGTGACCAAATCATCAGCAAAATGCAAACCGTTTTAGAGCTTAATGCATACCATGATTACATGCCTATTGCTGAAACTCTTCTTAACGACTATTCCTCTGAAGAGGTTGTTGCTGCAGCACTGAAGCTGATGCAAGAGGGCGTTAAGGCTTTGGAGGCTCCGCAGGAGGACGTACTGGCAAAAGACTTGCGTAACACTGGCGGCCGTCCTGGCATGGTTCGTCTTTTTGTGAATGTTGGCCGCAGCCAAAAGGTAACTGTAAAAGATATTATTAGCACCATTGCAATTGAATCCGACATTCCAGCTCGTGACATTGGCTTAATTAACATTTACGATAAATTTACTTTTGTAGAGGTTCCTGAGGATGTAGCAGAGAAGGTTATGGGCGCAATGCACAAAAACTTCATCAGAGGCTATAAAATCAATGTTGAGCCTGCAAGAGTAAGAAAATAAAATACGCTCCAAAACGCTTAGCGCGGAGGTGGTATAATGGCACAAGAAATATATGGTAACCTTAAGGGTATCCGTAACTCCGTCATTGAGGAGTTGAAAACACTTTATGATGTTAAGCTAGAGGGTGGTCAGCTGCTGTCAAGCGAGCTGGCCTTACGCCTAGCAGATATAACTGAATTCATTAACAAAGAGATTTCCATCTATATTACCCGTAATGGTCAGGTTGAGGCTGTTGCAGTAGGTAATAATGATACGGTAGATTTACCTCCTGTTGATGGTAGACGCGGCAGCAGTCGTTTAAGTGGCGTGCGTTGCATCCATACTCATCCTAATGGTAATTCTACTTTAAGTGGTGTGGATGTATCTGCCCTAAAGAACAATCGCTTTGACGCCATGGTTGCTATTGGCGTTACAAGTCCTGATATTACTCAGTCTACAGTAAGCTTTGGCATGATTACTGGCTTGGATGACAATGAACAGTACGTTGTAGAAGCTTATGGACCTATTACTATGGTTGAGGCAGAGGGTATTTTCTTCCCTAATCTGGTAATGACTGTAGAACGTATTCTGGATAAACAGACTGGTAGCTCTAGCTTGGCACAGTCTGCAGAGCGTACCATTCTTGTTGGTATGGAATATGGCGGTATGCTGAGTACTCTTGGATGGACTGTAGAGGATTCTTTGGAGGAGCTGAAGCAGCTGGCTGATACAGCTGGTGCACAGGTGGTAGCGAAGTTTTTGCAAAAGCGTCCTAAGCCTGATCCAGCCTTCTTTATTGGCCGTGGTAAGGTGCAGGAGCTGGCGCTTTATGTGCAGCAGGAAAATATTGACCTGTGTATTTTTGATGATGAGCTTACTCCTGCACAGCAGCGTAATATTGAGCAGGCTATGGGTATTCGCGTACTGGACAGAACTGCGCTTATTCTTGATATTTTTGCTCAGCGTGCTCATACTAATGAAGGAAAGCTACAGGTTGAGCTGGCACAGCTGCAATACACATTGCCTCGCATTATGGGAAAGGGCTTAAGCCTTTCTCGTCTTGGCGGTGGTATTGGCACTCGTGGCCCTGGTGAAACTAAGCTAGAGGTTGATCGTCGTCGTATTCGTGACCGTATTGCCTATATTAAAGAATGTATTGGCAAGGTTAAGAGTGTACGCAATCTACATAGAGCAGGACGTGCTAAGGCCTCTGTTCCTACTGTCAGCCTTGTTGGTTACACTAATGCTGGCAAGTCAACACTTTTAAATGTGCTGACAAATTCTGATATTTATGCTAAGGATCAGCTGTTTGCTACTCTTGACCCAACTACAAGACAGCTTGATCTGCCTGATAAGCAGCAGGCGATTTTGACTGATACTGTTGGTTTTATCCAACGTCTTCCTCATCAGCTGGTTGCAGCCTTCCAATCTACATTGGAAGAGGTTGTGGAGTCCGATGTATTGCTACATGTTATTGATGTAAGTCATGAGCTTTATAAGGAACAGAGCAACGCTGTATATAAGGTGCTGGAGCAAATTGGCGCTAAGGATAAAACAATTATTACAGTATATAATAAAATTGATAAGCTTCCTGAGGATTCAGCTTTGCCTGAGCGTTTAGCAAAGGAAGAGAACAGTATTTGTATTTCTGCAAAGAAAAATCTTAATCTTGATAAGCTTTTAGCCTTGATTGCAGAAAATCTTAAGCTGCAATCCATCGAAGCGGATTTCCTTATTCCTTATAGCGATACAGCAGTGGTTTCTAAGCTACATGCAGCGGGAACTGTGCTGGAGCAGGAATATTTGGCCGAAGGTACACGTCTAAAGGTTCGTATTGACGCTTCTCAGGCTGGGGATTTTGAAAAATATCTGGTTAACTAAAAGAAAGCAAAAAAGGTGAATACATTGGTAGATTTTAAGGCTCTTGAACAGGCAGCTTTAGCAGAGGTTGCCAAACAGCTTCCGGAAATGGAGGAGGCTGCACTTTATAATACTGAAAAGGTAATTGCTGCATTTCGTAATAATATGGTTTCTGATTACTATCTGAAGCCTACTACTGGTTATGGTTACTCTGATGTTGGTCGTGATACCTTGGATTTGATTTATGCTGAAATCTTTAAGGCTGAGGCTGCGTTGGTTCGTTCTCAGTTCGTATCCGGCACTCATGCATTGGCAGTTGCATTGCTTGGTAATCTGCATCCTGGCGATGAGCTTGTAGCTGTAACTGGTGCTCCCTACGATACTATGCAAACCATTATTGGTTATCCTGTAAAAACTCCAGGAAGCTTAGTAGATATGGGTGTTACCTATAAAGAAGTTCCTATGAAGGGTGACCATGTTGATTTAGAGCTGGTTAAACAAAGTGTTACTGAAAACACTACTATGATTCATATTCAACGTTCCTGCGGTTACAGCAGTGAGCGTAAAACTATTGATATAGCTGAAATTGGCCGTATCTGTAAGGCTGCTAAGGAAGCTAATCCTAATGTTATCTGCTTCGTAGATAACTGCTATGGTGAGTTTATTGAAAAGCAGGAGCCTATTGAGGTTGGTGCTGACTTAATTGCTGGCTCCTTGATTAAGAATCTGGGTGGTGGCTTAGCTCCTACAGGTGGTTATATTGTAGGTCGTCAAGATTTAGTTGAACAGGCTTCTTATCGTCTGACTGCTCCTGGATTGGGTGGTGAAATGGGCGCAACTCTTGGCGATACTGCTCGTGAGTTTTATCAAGGCTTGTTCCTGGCTCCTCACGTTGTACTGCAGGCTGTTAAAACAGCTATTTTTGCTGCAGCTGTATTCAAAGGACTTGGTTATGATGTTAAGCCTTTGCCGGAAGAGCGTCGTAGTGATATTATTCAGGCTATTACCTTGGAAAGCAGAGAGCGTTTGTGTAACTTCTGCGTAGCGGTGCAGGCTAACTCTCCTGTAGATGCTCATGTTGAGCCAGTTCCGTCTCCGTTGCCTGGCTATCAGGATGAGATTATCATGGCAGCAGGTACCTTTGTGCAGGGCGCTTCTATTGAGCTAAGTGCTGATGGTCCTTGCCGTGAGCCCTTCAACGTATTTTTCCAAGGTGGCTTAACCTTTGAACATGGTCGTTTGGCAATTATGGCTGCCGCTAAGAAAGTTGGCGAAAAGAACGCCTAAACTAATATAAAATGGGTGAGTACTAAATATTATTGTTGATAGTAGCTTTATAGTACTTTACTTTATAAGTAGTAAGTTACAAATATGCGCTGGCCTGATGGTTGGCGCATATTTTTCATAAGCTTAATTATATGTCGAATGAGCTTATCCGTGAGATATAGACGAAGGGATGTACATGTCCTTTTTCATTTGACTTTTATAATTAAAAATTATATAATTTCTAGTATGTGTAAGCTACAGACTGCGTACTAGCTTTGTAGTACGCAATTATATTTATTAAGGAGCGAATGAACTGTTATGAAATACATGACTGGTAATGAGATCCGCGAAAAATTCCTGAAATTTTTTGAGGAAAGACAACATTTGATGCTGCCTAGTGCATCCCTGATTCCGCAGGATGACCCCACCCTGCTGATTATCGGTGCTGGTATGGCTCCCTTCAAGCCTTTCTTTACTGGCAAGATGACCCCTCCGGCAACCCGTATTACTACCTGCCAAAAATGCGTACGTACTGGCGACATTGAAAACGTTGGTCGTACTGCACGCCACCATACTTATTTTGAAATGCTGGGTAACTTCTCCTTTGGTGATTACTTCAAAAAAGAAATCATCCCTTGGAGCTGGGAATTCCTGACTAAAGAGCTGGAGCTGCCTGCTGATAAGCTGTGGATCACCATCCATACTGAAGATGATGAAGCGCATGACCTTTGGAGAGAGGTTGGCGTTCCTGAAGAGCGTATTGTTCGCTTGGACGACAACTGGTGGGAAATTGGCAGCGGCCCCTGCGGTCCTGACTCCGAAATCCACATTGACCTGGGTCCTGAACGTGGCTGTGGCAAACCGACCTGCGGTCCTGGCTGCGATTGCGACCGTTATCTGGAGCTGTGGAACCTGGTATTTACCCAGTTCAACCAAATGCCTGATGGCACTTATCCTCCGCTGAAGAGCAAAAACATCGATACTGGTGCTGGCTTAGAGCGTCTGGCAAGTGTAATCCAAGGCAAACCCTCTAACTTTGAAACTGACCTGATGTTCCCAATCATTGAATATGCCTGCAAGGTTGCAGGTGTTGAATATGGCAAGGATGCAGATACTGATGTTTCTCTGAAGGTTATTGCTGACCATGCTCGTAGCATGACCTTTATGATTGGCGATGGTATTCTGCCTTCTAATGAAGGTCGTGGCTATGTACTGCGCCGCATCCTGCGTCGTGCAGTTCGTCATGGTCGCTTAATCGGCATTAGCGAAAAATTCCTGGCTGGCGCTGTTGATGTTGTAATTGGCATGTTTGGCCATGTATATACTAATCTGTCTGAAAAACGTGATTATATCCAAAAGGTTATTGATATGGAGGAAACCTCCTTCCTGCGTACCTTAAAGCAAGGTAGCGAGCTGCTGAACGAAGAGATTGCTAAGCTGAAAGCAGAAGGCAAAACCGTTCTGGATGGCGCAACTGCTTTCAAACTGAACGATACCTTTGGTTTCCCCTGGGAGCTGACTGCAGAAATTCTTGAAGAGCAAGGCCTGACCATGGATAAGGAAGGCTTTGACGCTGCTTTAGAGGTTCAACGTCAAATGGCTCGTGATGCACGTAACGACAAGGCTGGTCGTCCTGTAGTTTATGAAACTAAGGGCGTTGATGTTGCTGCATTAAAGGTTGACGAAGCAGCTACTGTAGGTGCTATTGTTCAAATGTATCCTGCTCATGATGCACAAGCTATTACTTCCGCTGAGGATGGTACTGAGGTTGCAGTAATCTGCGACGTTACTCCATTCCATGCTGAAGGTGGTGGTCAATTAGGTGATATTGGTACCATTACTGCTCCTACCGGTGTAATTGAAGTAAATGTTACCAAAAAACTGCCTGATGGTGCTGTAATCATGATTGGCTCCGTTACCGAGGGTACTGTATCCGTTGGTGATGCTGTTACCTTTAGTGTTGAAATGAGCCGTAAAAACGACATCGCTCGTAACCATACTGCTACTCACTTACTGCATGCAGCACTGAAACAAGTTTTAGGTGCTCATGTAAACCAAGCAGGTAGCTATGTTGGCCCTGATCGCCTGCGCTTTGACTTCTCTCACTTCTCTCAAGTAACCGAAGAAGAGCTGAAGGAAGTAGAGGCTATTGTTAACGAACAAATTTTGGCAAGCAAGGCTGTTGAAATTGAAGAGCTGCCTATTGAAGAAGCTAAGAAGAAGGGTGCAATGGCCCTCTTTGGTGAAAAATATGGCGATATTGTACGTGTTGTAACTGTTCCTGGCTTCTCTATGGAGTTCTGCGGTGGTAGCCACGTAGAAAATACTGCTAAGATTGGCATGTTCAAAATTGTTTCCGAAGGCTCTAGCGGTGCTGGCGTACGTCGTATCGAGGCTGTTACTGGTCATGGTGCTGTAGCTCATGTAAATGAGACTGAAGAAATGGTTAAGGGCTTAGCTGCAAGCCTGAAATGCCGTGTAGCTGACGTTCCGACTCGTCTAGAAGCTCTTCAAGCAGAGCTGAAGGCAGCACAGAAGAAGGCTGAAGAGCTGGCTGGCGAAATTGCTAAGGCTCAAGTAAGTGATGTTGCTGACAAGGTTCAAGACGTTAAGGGTGTTGCTGTACTGGCACAAAAGGTTAATGCTGATAGTATGGATGCTTTGCGTAACCTGGGCGACCAAATGCGCGATAAGATTGGCGGCGTAGTTGTACTGGCAGCTGAAATTGGTGGCAAGGTAAGCATTCTGACCATGGCTACTAAAGATGCAGTTGCAAAAGGCGTACATGCTGGCAATGTTGTTAAAGAGGTTGCTAAGATGTGCGGCGGTGGCGGTGGTGGCCGTCCTGACATGGCTCAGGCTGGCGCTAAAGATGCTTCCAAAGTTGATGAAGCTCTGGCTGCTGCATATGGCATTATCGAAGGTCAAATTAAATAATAAACTAGGGGCTGGAGCTATGCTTCAGCCTCTTTTCTAAATTAGATTAATATGCTAAAATAAAACCATGTAGTCGAAAGGATGGTGTTATTATGACTGAAGTATCTCAGGAAACAATGATGTTTAAGCGTGAACCAGAAAAATTGGAGGTTGCGGAAACCATCAAGGAAGTCTACAAAGCATTGGAAACCAAGGGCTATAACCCTGTTGATCAGTTGGCAGGCTATCTGCTGAGCGGCGATCCTACCTATATCACCAGCTATGACAATGCACGCACTAAGCTGCGTCGCCATGAACGCTATGAGCTGATAGAAGCTATGGTAGTAAGCTATTTGGAACAGATTAACAAGAAATAAGGAGAATTTTATGCGTAGTATGTCCCTTGATGTGGGAACAAGAACTATTGGCATTGCTGTAAGTGATTTACTTGGCATGATTGCCGGCGGTGTAGAAACCATTAAACGTACCAGTCTAGAGCGTGACTTTGAGCGTTTGGCTGAGCTCGTTAAAGAGTATGAGGTTGATACATTAGTAGTAGGCTATCCCAAAAATATGAATGGTACTATTGGTGAGCGTGCGCAAAGCTGTGAGGCTATGGCTGAGGAGCTGCGTGAGCGTTTTCCGGGAGTACAGGTGGTGCTTTGGGATGAGCGTTTATCTACTGTAGCAGCAGAAAAAGTGCTTGTTGATGCAGATTTACGTCGTAAAAAACGTAAAAAGGTTATTGATATGATGGCCGCAGTGGTAATTTTGCAAAATTATCTTGACAGCAAGCAGCTACAGCGCAAGCTTTAATTGACAGAAGCGTTGCAAATATTATAAAATACACTTAGAATGATATGGTGCTTGCATTACATGAATTCGGCAAAGACTGTCGGAGCTTGTAGTGGGGCGGACATACGATTATTATGCGAGGTGCACAATGAGCGAAGATATCAAAAATGAAGAATTAGAAGCAATGTCTGAGGAAGAAGAACAAGAAATTATTGTTTTCCCTCATGAAGATGGTACTGAAGAATATTTTGTAGCTGACTGCCACTTTGACGTAGATGGCAAAACCTATGCAGTACTGGTTAATGTAACTTCCTTGGTTGGTGAAGACGGCTGCGGTTGTGGTTGTGAAGACCATCACCATGATGAAGACTGCGAATGTGGTTTTGATGGTGACGAATACGAATCCTTCATCGCACGTGTTGATTATGACGAGGATGGCGAACCCGTTTACGCTGCTCCTGAAACCGAAGAAGAGTTTGAAAAAGCAAAGGCTGCTTACAACGCTCTGGATTTCGAAGACGAAGAGTAAAAAATAACCGGACTTCGGTCCGGTATTTTTGTGTGGAGAGTTACTGATGGATAAAATTCAGGCTTTACTTAAAAGTAAAACCTTTTTGTCTATTCTTGCTGGCATGGCTGTTGCTATTATTCTTGTAACTAGCTACATAATGAAGGTACAAGGGGATAATACTGAATTTTCTAAAAAAGGCTCCCATATGATTATCATTAAAGATGGCATGACTACTCATGATATTGCATATCTGCTACATGAGCAGCAACTGGTAAAAAATCCTGAAGCTTTTCGCCAAGAGGTGCGCTTTAAGGGGCTGGCTGCTAAGATGAAGGCCGGTGCTTATCAGATTGAGGGCGGCATGAGTAATCGTGAGATAATGGAGCTTATTGCCAAGGGGAATGTCCAGTATTTAAAATTTGTTGTGCCTGAAGGCTATACAGCTGTACAAATAGGCAAAAAACTGGAGTTTGAAGGACTTGGTAAGGCGGATAAGTTTATCGCTGCAGCTAAGGATTATGCTCCATATGATTATATGAAAACGGATGACCCTAATGTTGTTTTCAAGACTGAGGGCTTTTTGTTTCCTGCTACCTATGATTTTCCAGTAGGAATTACAGAGGAGCAAATTGTTCATAGTCTTGTAAAGCAGTTTGATATTGAGGTTAAGCATTCTGATATCTATAAGACTGTTCAGGAGCGAAAGCTAGTGCTTCGTGATGTTGTCAATATGGCAGCAATGGTTGAGAAGGAGGCGGTTCATGTTGATGAACAGCCTAAAATAGCTGGTGTATTTTTGAAGCGTCTTGAGATTGGTATGCCGATTCAGTCCGATACTACAATTCAGTATATACTAGGTGCTCAAAAGGAAATAATCACCTATGCTGATACTGAAATTCAAAATCCCTATAATACATATCAGAACCCCGGACTACCGCCTGGACCGATTGCTAGCCCTGGTGTTAGTGCTATGAAGGCTGTGCTGGAGCCGGAAAAGACTGATTACTTATACTTTGTTGCAGAAAATAACGGCTATCACCGTTTTTCTAAAACATATGAAGAACACTTGCGTGCCATTCGTGAGATTGGCTAATGGAGGCAGGAATGGCAAAATTATTACATAAGCCGGAGCTTTTAGCACCGGCAGGCAATATGGAAAAAGGTAAAATGGCTTTGCTTTATGGTGCAGATGCCATTTATCTTGGAGGCAAAATGTTTGGCCTCCGTGCCTTTGCTAACAATTTTTCAACAGATGAAATTGCAGAAATGTGCGAGTATGCTCATGGACTAGGCAAAAAGGTTTATGTTACTGTAAACATTTTTGCTCATAATGAGGATGTAAGCAAGCTTCCTGACTATCTTATCGAGCTTGAAAAGGCTAAGGTAGATGCTTTGCTTATTTCTGATTTGGGTGTATGGTCTACAGCACGTCAGGTTGTGCCTAATATGGCACTGCACGTAAGTACTCAGGCTAATACTACCAACTACGCTTCTGTGAAGGCGTGGGAGCAATTAGGCGCAGAGCGCGTTGTTTTAGCACGCGAGCTGAGCCTGGCAGAAATTGCTGAAATTAGTGAAAAGACTAATGTTGAGCTTGAAACCTTTGTACATGGTGCAATGTGCATTTCTTATTCTGGTCGTTGTCTTTTAAGCAGCTATATGACCGGTCGTGATGGCAATCGTGGTGCTTGCACTCAGGCTTGCCGTTGGGAATATAATATGTACAAGTTGGGCGAGCAAAAGCGTCCTGGCGAGTATTTTGACATTGAAGAGGATGAGCGCGGTACCTATATTATGAACTCTAAGGACCTGTGCCTCATTGAATATTTGCCTGAGCTGATGCGTGCAGGCGTATGTAGTCTTAAAATTGAAGGACGCATGAAGAGCGTTCACTACGCTGCAACTGTGGTTAGTGTTTATCGCAGAGCTATTGATAAGTGCTGGGAGGACATGGATAACTATTCTGTTCCGGAAGAATGGATTACTGAGCTGAATAAGGTGTCCCACCGTCAGTACACTACTGGCTTTGCAATTTCTAAGCCTGACCGTAGTGCACAGGTATACAATACTTCCAAGCAGGAGCAAACCCATGACTTTGTAGGTATTGTATTGAGCTATGATCCAGAAGCAAAGCGTGCTTATTTTGAGCAACGCAACAATGTTAAGGCAGGGGAGAGCCTTGAGCTGTTAATGCCAAATGGCCAGCTGCTTCCCTTTGTTTTAGAAGATATGATGGATGAGGAAGGTACTCCTATTGATTGTGCACCTCATGCGCAGCAGAAATTCTCCGCAAAAAGTGAAATGCCCCTGCTGCCCTTTAGTTTACTCCGAAGAAAGGTTGTAGAAAATGAACGATAATGATCCTGGGCCCCATAGTATGATTTATGCACAGGTTGCACCGGAGCGTATTGCCGATGTAAACTGGATTATGGAGGGCTATGAACATCTGGCCTTAGTAGGTACTGTAGATGGAAGTGCTGGACTAATAAAGTTTTACACAACTCCTGATACCTACTTTGATACCATTGATATTCTGACAAATATGCCATTTGAAGTAAATCTTGTAGACTATTGATTATAGTATATTTTATGCTCAATAGTCTCAAACTTTGTCACTATTATTAATTATAGTGGTAGATATTGAAATACAATTGTAGAAATTGTTGAAAGTTTTGCTAATGAGTGGTAAAATATTTAGGTGAATTGTATCATTCTTGACGCGGATAAGAAAGAGGGTTGTTGTAATGGCGCGTGTAAATAGAGTTTTGGAGCTTTTAGCAAGGGAACAGATTGACTGCGTCATTATTAAGGACGTAACTACTATTCGTTATATTACAGGCTTTAGTGGTGATTCTAGCATTTTTTATCTGGATCGCTATAAAGGCGTGCTGATTACTGATGGCCGCTATACTGAGCAGGCTAAGTCTGAGATGAAATTTTTCCAGGTTATGGAATACCAGCCTCAGAATGCTGCTAGTATTTGGCAGGCTGCAGCTGTCTTGGCTAAGGACGCTAGTGCTAAGGTTGTCGGCTTTGATGGAGATAACTATTCCTTTACTGAGTATATGACGCTTCAGGGAATTCTGGAGGGTGTTACTTTAAAGAGCCTTGATTTTAGCGGTATCCGCATGATTAAGGATAAAAAAGAGCTGGATATGCTTTTGAGAGCAGCAAGCATTGCAGACGATGCTTTTGTACGTCTTTTGGAGGATATTCGCCCTGGACGCAGCGAGCGCTCACTAGCTGGACGCTTGGAGTATTATATGCGTATGCTAGGTAGTGAGAAAACAGCTTTTGACACCATTGTAGCGTCAGGTCATCGCAGTGCTTTACCACATGGTATGGCTAGCGATAAGGTGCTTGAGGTTGGCGATTTTGTAACCTTTGACTTTGGTGCGGTATATAAGGGATATCATTCTGATATTACTCGTACTGTTGTTTTAGGTGTGGCTACACCTTGGCATAAAGAAATCTACACTGTAGTTGAAGAGGCTCAGCTTAAGGGACTAAAGGCTGCAAGAGTAGGTATGACGGGCAAAGAGCTTGATGCAATTGTGCGTGATAGCATTACTGCCTGTGGCTATGGCGATAAATTTGTACATGGCTTAGGTCATGGCGTGGGTTTGGAAATTCACGAGATGCCCAATATCAATAAGCGCGGTAACACTGTGCTGCAAACCGGTATGATTTTTACCATTGAACCCGGTATATACATTCCCGGCAAAGGCGGGGTTCGTATAGAAGATACTGTTATTTTGACTGAGGACGGGGCTAAAGCCTTAAATGGTGTCAAAAAACAGCTAATTGAAATTGTTTAAGATTTATATTTATAGGAGGGCTTAAAATGATTTCTACCAATGAATTCAAAACAAACGTAACCGTAACCATCGACGGCGATGCTTGGCAGGTTGTTGAGTTCCAACACGTAAAACCTGGTAAGGGCGCTGCTTTCGTTCGCGCTAAAATGCGCAACCTGTGCACTGGTGCAGTAGTTGAACGTACTTTCAACGCTGGTGAGCGTCTGCCGAAAGCTCGTATTGACCGTCGCGAAATGCAATACCTCTATGAATCTGATGGAATGTATGTATTCATGGATAACGAATCCTTTGAACAACTGGAGCTTACCAAAGAAACTCTGGGCAACGCTCTGAACTTCCTGAAAGAGAACATGGACGTTAAAATCATGATTTACGAAACCCGCGTTCTGGGCGTAGATCTGCCGAACACCGTTGAACTGACCGTAGTTGAAACTGAACCTGGCATCAAAGGTGATACCGCTACCGGCGGCAGCAAAAATGCTACCATGGACACCGGCTATGTAGTAAAAGTTCCTCTGTTCATCAACGAGGGCGACGTATTGGCTATCGATACCCGTACCGGCGACTACATTTCTCGCGCATAATTTTAATAATAGAAGCAGCAGTGAATTTATTTCGCTGCTGCTTTTTTATGCATAAATGCATACATATGCATTAAGATGTGGTATAATATATTTCATAAAGAATGGGATGCTATTCTCTTTTTTCTATATAATGAAAACAGGAGGTGCCTGTTGTGGACGCAGAAAGAGAACGATTGAATAAAAATTCCTATAAGCCTGAGGACGACACTCTTGAGGAAGAGGAACTGCTTGAGGATGTTGGCGATATTAGAATTGCCGATGAGGTAATAAGTATTGTTGCTAGCCTGGCAGCACAAGAGGTTCCTGGTGTAGTTAGTATGAGCGGCGGTCTTACAGATGGCATAAATAGCTTTTTAGGCAAGGAAAATGCTTCTAAAGGTGTGCGTCTGAAGTTTGAAGGCAAGCTTGTAAACGCTAGTGTGTTTGTAAACATTGAATATGGCTACTGTATTCCAGAAATTGCACTAGAGATTCAAGAGAAGGTAAAAGGTGCTATTGAAGCCATGACTGGTTATGATGTGCAGTTTGTAGATGTGAATGTTGAGGGTGTTTCTAAGCGTGTAGAGACTGCTTTAGAGAAGGAAGAAACTCCGGACGAAACTATGGCAGATATTCTTCAAGAGCAAAAGAAGAGTGCTGCTGCTAATGAGGTAAATTCATTTGAAGCTCAATTAGCTAAGCTTCGTAAGGAAGAAAAATTTGCACTTCCACCAGAGGAAGAAATGGATAGTAGGCATGCAGCCTTTTTTGAGGAGGATTAAAGATGGGTATAGCTGATAGAATAATTTTAACCTTATATACCATTCTTATGGCCATTGTTTCCGTTATGACGTTGCTCTGTAGTCTTGGTGTATTTTCCCATTCCGGGCTGATACATTTTATTGACCAAATCCCTGGTAACTGGATTTATGCCGTTGGTGGTGTAATAGTGCTTTTAGTAAGCCTGCGTCTTTTAGTTACAGGCTTGGGTATGACTGGTATCAGCACCTTAAAGCTTAGTGAATCTGAAAAGGGTAAGGTTGTTGTAGGCAAGACAGCTTTAGAGGACTATATTGCTGTATTAAGTCAAGAAATTTATGGTATTCATCATGTAAAGGTAATTGTTAAGCTGTATGATGAAGCCATAAATGTGCGCATTAACGCATCTATTGAACCTGGTATCAATATTCCCGAAACCTCTGAGGAAATCAGAGACAATGTTCGTGAGAGCATTAAAAAGGTAACAGGAATAGAGGTAAAGGATATAGAGTTGTTTATTAAACAGATTAAGGCTAAGGAAGAATAGGAGGGCTTAAGATGTTAGATGAAATTCTGAGTGATATTTGGAATAATTATCGCGGTCGCCTCCTGTGCTCAGTATTTGGACTGTTTATAGGTACCATGGTATTGTGGCTAGGATTTTTTGCAGCCTTATTTTTAGTTTTATGTATTGGCTTTGGCTTTTTTATCGGCACTAAGCTTGATAAAAAAGAGGACCTGCTGGAGTGGCTGGATAGACTGCTTCCGCCTGGTTATCATAGATAATAGTTAGGAGAGATGAAGAGATGATTCGTAGAATTGCAAGAGAAATTGTATTACAAGGTTTATTTCAAATAGATTTTACCGGTTGTGCACCTGAAGCAGCGTTGAATGCGGCGTATGAGTATCAATTAGATGGTGATGACGAAAAGTCTGTAGTAGATGCTCGTAAGGAAGAAGAGCTTACTAAGGCGTTTGAGTATGCTAAAAAGCTGATGGCAGGTATTATTGATAATTTGGCCGCAGTAGATGAAAGCATTGGCAAATACGCTATTGATTGGACTGTTGAAAGAATGCCGGCAACTGATAGAAATATTTTGCGTATTGCAGTTTATGAAATGATGTTTGCGGAAGAAAAGCTGGTTCCTGGTGTTGCTATCAATGAAGCCGTTGAAATTGCTAAACTGTATGGTACTGATGAATCTCCGCGTTTTATTAATGGCATTTTAGGTAAGATGGTTAAATAAAATGGCTAAGGATATTTACCTGGGTATAGATACAAGCTGCTATACAACATCTGTGGCTGCCATTGATACAGATGGCATTCTTGTTGGTGAGGCACGCAGAATATTGACGGTAAAAGAGGGTAAATGCGGATTAATGCAGTCTGAAATGGTGTTTCAGCACACCCGCAATCTGCCGGAGCTAGTGGAAGCTGTTTTGGCAGACAAGGACTATAGGCTGAAGGCTATTGCTGTGTCCGGATATCCTCGTCCTATAGAGGATTCTTATATGCCAGCCTTTTTAGCAGGTCGTAGTGTGGCACGTAGCTTGTCGGCGGCCACTGGTGCAACTTTGTATACTATTAGTCATCAGGAAAATCATATGGAAGCTGGTATTTGGTCTGCAAAGGGACCTGAATCCGATAGATTTTTAATGCTACATGCATCAGGCGGCACTACCGATTTACTTTTGGCAGAGCGTCAGGAAAATGGCCGTTATAAAATTACTCAGGTTGGTGGCAGCATAGATTTGCATGCAGGTCAGTTTGTAGATAGAATCGGCGTTGCTTTAGGCTTGCAGTTTCCTACAGGTCCTGCTCTTGAAAAGCTGGCACAAACTGCTACTGAAATAGTAGAGCTACCTGTGTCGGTGCGTAAGCTAGAGGCTAGCCTTTCTGGTCCAGCAACTGCAGCTCAAAGACTTTTGGAAGCAGGAGCTGACGGCGCCGCTATGGCCCGTGGAGTGGAGCATGCTTTGGCCGAGACCTTTGCACGCCTTTTGCGTAATGGTGCGGCTCAATTTAATGTAAGAGATGTACTTTTTGTTGGTGGTGTGGCATCAAATCAATATATGCGCAAGCATGTTGAAGAAAAGCTGGCAAAACGACGTGTCCGTTTATGGGTACCAGAGGCACGCTTTAGCTGCGATAATAGCACTGGTTGTGCAGCTTTTGCCTGGAGAATGGAACAAAAATAGAATTTTGGCTATAACAGGGGGATTGTTTTGGGAAATATTTACTCTGTAAGCGAAATAAATAAATATATCAAGGACTTACTTGATGCTGAGCCTGAGTTAAATAATGTTCAGATAGCAGGCGAAATTTCTAATTTTAAACGCTATCCTTCTGGACACTGCTATTTTACTCTTAAGGATAAATATAGCCTGTTAAAATGTGTTATGTTTAGAGGCCGCGCTATTGGCCTAAGCTTTGAGCCTCGTAATGGTGATAAGGTTGTAGCTATTGGCAGAATTCAGGTTTATGAACGTGATGGTGTATATCAGCTTTATACTGATATGCTTTTACAGCAGGGCTCTGGTGATTTGATGTTAGCTTATGAGCAGCTTAAATCAAAGCTGGAGCTAGAGGGCCTTTTTGCAGAAGATAAAAAGCAAAAGCTACCCTTAAATCCTAAGACTGTTGGCATTATAACATCTCCTGCAGGTGCTGCTGTACGTGATATTATTACGGTATCACGTAGGCGCAATCAAGGAGTAAAGCTATTGCTGTATCCTGTAAAGGTTCAGGGTGATGGTGCTGCAGCAGAGGTTGCAGCAGCTATAGAATTTTTTAATAGAAAAAAACTGGCTGATGTCCTGATTGTAGGACGTGGTGGTGGTTCCATAGAGGATTTATGGGCTTTTAATGAAGAAAAAACAGTGCGTGCAGTTGCTGCTTCAAAGATACCAATAATTAGTGCTGTAGGTCATGAAACAGACTTTACCTTATGTGATTTTGCTGCCGATAAAAGGGCAGCGACACCTTCTCAGGCAGCGGAGCTGGCAGTTGCTGACACAGAGACCTATTTAGAACGAGTAGAGTTTCTGACTAAGCGCTGTCATAACTTGTTTAAGCATAAGTTGGAAATGTTGGAGCAAAGAATGGAGCGTTGCAATTGTTCTTGGGCGCTGCAGGATCCTGAAAGATTATATGCTGACAAATATCAAAGAATAGATAGTGCCTGGATGTCTTTAATACGCTCTATGGAGCAGGTTACAAGACAAAGAGAGCATGAATTTGCTTTGCAGGCTCTTAAAAATAGAATTCAGCTTCTGCTTCAGCAGCAGGAGCATTCCTTTGCTTTACAGACAGCGGCATTGAATAGCTTAAGTCCTTTGGCTGTGCTTTCTAGAGGCTATAGTGTTACAGAAACCGCAGATAATAAGCTTGTTAAATCTGTTGAGCAGCTAAATTGGGGAGAAGAAATTCACACAATAGTTAATGACGGAACAATAGTATCTGTAGTTCAGAGTGTTGAAAGGCGGAATACTGATGGCAGTAAAGAAAATACCTAAAAGCATTAAGTTTGAAGAAGCTTTAAGTGAGCTGGAAACTCAGGTTCGTCTTTTAGAAAGCGGCGAACTGTCTTTAGAAGAATCCTTAGATGTTTTCAAATATGGTGTGGAGCTGAGCAAGGTTTGCAGTAGCAAGCTGGAAACAGTTAAACAGGAAGTGGAAAAAATCATTCGTGACGATAAAGCGGATGATGGCTATAGATTAGAAGAATTCCGCAATATGGAGGAAGAATAATGGATTTTAAAAATTACTATGAAAATCAGCAAAAGCTGGTAGAAAGCTTTTTAAAGAACAGAATTGCTAAAAAAGGCATTTCTCGTGTTGATGAGGCTATGGAATACAGTCTGATGGCAGGTGGTAAAAGAATTCGTCCTATTTTGCTGATGGCTGCAGCTGAAGCAGTTGGCATGAAGGGCTATAATTTTTTACCAGTAGCATGTGGCTTGGAAATGATTCATACTTATTCCTTAATCCATGATGACCTGCCCTGCATGGATAACGACGACTATCGTCGTGGTCGTTTGACAAACCATAAGGTGTATGGTGAGGCTATGGCTGTTTTAGCAGGCGACGGTCTTTTAACCTTGGCTTTTGAGGTTATGCTGGAGCAGCGCAATGTTGATCCTAAGGTGCTTATTGAAACTGTTCGTGAAATGGCTATGTGTGCTGGCAACTTTGGTATGGTTGGTGGCCAAGGTCTGGATATGGATTTTGAAGGCAAGGATATTACTGCAGAAGAAATGCGCAAGCTGCACGCAGGTAAAACTGGTGCCTTATTCATCGCGGCTATTCGTGGTGGCGCACATTTGGCTGGTGCAACTGATGAACAGCTGCTTGCGCTGACTAAGTTTGCAGATTTGCTGGGTCTGGCGTTCCAAATTACCGATGATATTTTGGATGTTGAAGGAACAGCAGAGGAATTAGGCAAGCCTGTTGGCAGTGATGCTAAAAATGGTAAAAATACTTATGTAAGCCTTTATGGCTTAGAGGCTGCTCATGAGCTGGCTAATAAGACTGTTGAAGAAGCACTGCAGTGCTTAGAGATTCTTGGTGAAAAGGCAGATCCATTAAGAGAAATCACTAAAATGATGTGCAGTCGAAAAAATTAATACGAGGATTTTTAAATGCTTAAGTTACCCATATTAAATACTATTAATTCTCCTGAGGATGTTAAAAAGCTGGATGATAAGCAGCTTGTGCAGTTGGCGGAGGAAATTAGACAGTATATGATTTCTGTAATCTCTAAAACAGGCGGTCACTTGGCACCTAATCTTGGTGTAGTAGAACTGACTTTGGCCCTGCATAGAGTATTTTCTACTCCTAAGGATAAAATTGTTTTTGACGTAGGCCATCAGGCTTACATTCATAAAATTATTACAGGACGTAGAGAGGAGTTTCAAACACTGCGTCAATATGGTGGCCTTTCCGGTTTTCCTAAACGTAGCGAAAGTGCACACGATTCCTTTGGTACAGGTCATTCCAGTACATCAATTTCTGCAGCCTTAGGCATGGCCGTGGCTAGAGATTTGCAGGGTGAGGACTATGATGTTGTTGCTGTAATTGGCGATGGCTCCATGACTGGCGGTATGGCCTTTGAAGGACTTAATAATGCCGGTGATTTGCATAAACGCATGATTGTTGTTTTAAACGACAATGAAATGTCTATCTCTAAAAACGTAGGCGCTATGTCTGATTATCTGTATCATTTGCGCACAGGTGAAACCTATAACAAGATTAAGGCAGATATTGAAGGCTGGCTGAGCAATATGGAGTTTGGCAGCGATGTTTTAAAGGCAGTGCGCCGTTTGAAGGGCAGCGTAAAATATTTGATGGTACCAACATCAATTTTTGAGGAGCTTGGCTATACCTATCTTGGTCCTATTGATGGACATGATTTAACTGCGTTGCAGGAGGTTTTTCAGGCTGCAAAGAAAATTGATGGTCCTGTTTTAGTTCATGTTTTGACTAAAAAAGGTAAAGGCTATGCTCCTGCTGAGGCAAGTCCTAATAAGTTCCATGGTACAGGTCCTTATGATATTGAAACAGGTAAAAAGATTAGCAATCCTGATGCGCCGATTACCTATACTGAGGTTTTTGGTAATACCTTAACAGAGCTGGCTAATGACGATAAAAAAATTGTTGGTATCACTGCCGCAATGCCAGATGGAACTGGTCTATCTACCTTTGCCAAGGCTCATCCTAAGCGTTTCTTTGACGTTGGCATAGCCGAGCAGCACGCTGTTACTGCAGCAGCAGGTATGGCGGCAGCAGGTATGAAGCCTGTGGCAGCAATTTATTCTACATTTATGCAGCGTGCCTATGATTCTGTCCTTCATGATATTTGTATGCAAAATCTGCATGTAACAATGTGCCTTGACAGAGCTGGTATCGTAGGTGACGATGGCTTTACTCATCATGGTGTATTTGATTATGCATACTTACGTAGCATGCCTAAGATGACAATTATGGCTCCTGTGGATGAAAACGAGCTGCGTAATATGCTGAAAACTGCGCTGGAGTTTGATGGTCCTGTTTCTGTCCGCTATCCTCGTGGCAGCGGTTTAGGTGTAGACATTACCAGACCTATGGAAGTGCTTCCTATTGGCAAGGCTGAGGTATTGAAGGAAGGCTTTGATGTGTGCTTCTGGGCAATTGGCAGCATGGTTAAGCCTGCTATGGATGCAGCGGAGCTATTAGCCAAGGAGGGCATTAGTGCAGGTGTAGTTAATATGCGCTTTGCTAAGCCTTTAGATACAGAGCTTTTACAGGCTCACGCAAAACGCTATGGCAAAATCGTTACCTTGGAAGAGGGCGTTTTGGCAGGCGGTGTTGGTAGTGCTGTACTAGAATATCTTAACGAAGAAAAATTGCTCGGCAAATGCAAGGTGCTTAGCCTTGGTATTCCTGATGAATTTGTTCTTCATGGTGATAAAAAGCTGCTCTTTAGGGATATAGGTCTTGATACTCCTACAATTGCGGCAAAAGCAGCTGCTTTTGTAAAGGAACAGTAAATCGTTTTAGCTTTTTAGTGATAAATAATAGGTGAGAGACGTGAAAAAAGAAAGACTTGACGCACTTTTAATGAACCGCGGTATGTTTGAGAGCCGTGCTAAGGCTCAGGCTGCCGTAATGGCAGGACAGGTGCTTGTCAATGAACAAAAAATAGATAAACCGGGTACTCCTGTACCTCCTGATGTAACCATCCGCCTTTTAGGTAATAATCTGCCTTATGTAAGTCGTGGTGGCTTAAAGCTGGAAAAAGCACTGCAAATTTTTCCTATATCTGTAAAGGATAAGGTTGTCGCTGATATTGGTGCTTCCACAGGTGGCTTTACTGATTGTGCTTTGCAGAATGGCGCTGTAAAGGTTTATGCCATTGATGTTGGTTATGGTCAGCTGGCATGGAAGCTGCGCAGTGACGAGCGCGTTATTAATATGGAACGTACTAATGTGCGTTATTTGGAAAAGGAAAGCTTGCCTGAACAGGTTGATGCAGCTACTATTGACGTTGCATTTATTTCCTTGGACAAGGTGCTTCCTGCTGTACATAAGATTGTTAAGGAAGATGGCTTTGTCATTGCTCTTATCAAGCCACAATTTGAGGCTGGTAAAGAAAATGTAGGCAAAAAAGGTGTAGTACGTGATCCCAAGGTTCACGAAGCAGTTATAAATAATGTTATAGATTTTGCTAAAGAAGAGGGCTTTGGTATTGCTGGTTTGGATTTTTCTCCTATAAAGGGACCTGAGGGCAATATAGAGTATCTGTTGCACTTGACTTTAGGTGCTGATGATGCCATAAGCAGAGAATTTGTGGCAGAGCTAGTTAGCCGTAGTCATGGTGATTTAGATAAGAAGCCGGCAAAAGCAGCTGATGAGGCTAGCCATGAAGGTTAAGCGCTTAGGCATTTTTCCTAATCTTGGTAAGGAAAAGGTGCGTATTGCATTATCAGAATTTGTAGGCTTATGTCGTGAGTGGGGAATGGAGCCGGTGCTTCCAGTACATGCAGCTGCTAAATATGGCTGCAGCTCTACCTACGATGTTAATGAGTCTGCTTCTTTAAAAAAGCTTGATGCTGCAGTATCCTTAGGCGGTGATGGTACATTATTACAAATGGCCCATCATCTAGTGCCTATTGGTGTACCTGCTTTTGGCATCAACTTTGGTAAGCTTGGCTTTTTGGCGGAAATTGATTTGCCAGGAATGAGCAAGGCTATGAGCAAATTAGCTCAAGGAAGCTTTACCTACGAAGAGCGTAGCCTTTTACAGGCACAAATTTTAGAGGAGGACAGAGTTATTACTACTGTTCATGCTCTTAATGATTTAGTGCTGACGAAGGGGATTTATAGTAAGATTGCTCATTTGCAGATGTATATTAAGGGACGTCCTTCTGGTCGCTATGCTGCTGACGGACTTATTGTGGCAACGGCGACTGGTTCTACTGCCTATTCCTTATCCGCTGGTGGACCACTAGTTATGCCAGAGCTAGAGGTAAGTGTAATAACTCCTGTATGTGCTCACTCGTTGACTGCAAGGGCGTTGGTTATCCCCATGTCCGAGGTTATCGAGCTAAAGGCAGTGCCAGGAAGCGAAGAAATGCTTTTGGCAGCGGATGGTGAAAATGTGGCGCAGGTGACAGAAGGAACCTATGTCAGAATTGAAAAAAGTCCTTATAAAATGAAGCTGATACGTCTGACTAGCCGTGACTATTATCAGACATGGCAGCAAAAGCTGATGCGGAATTTGTAACGTGATAGATAAAAGGGGTGATTGCTCATGAAAATGAACAGACATGCTAGAATTAAAGAAATTATCGATCAAAACAAAATTGAAACACAGGAGGACTTAGCGGCAGCCCTGCGTGCTAAGGGTATTGATGTTACTCAGGCTACAGTTTCTCGTGATATTAAAGAGTTGATGCTGGTAAAGGTTCCTGACGCTAATGGTCACTATCATTATGCTTATCCTAAGGAGCATAATATGATGCTTACTCCGGAGCGCTTGGAGCGTACATTTCAGGACTCTATTACCAGTGTTCGTCATTCTGATAGCTTGGTAGTTGTACGTACTATGCCTGGTACTGCATCATCTGTAGCATTTGCTGTTGACTATATGAAATGGCCCGAGGTTTTAGGTTCTATAGCAGGTGATGATACTGTGTTTATTGCTTGCGAAAATAAGAAGGATATTTTAACCCTTGTTGCCAGATTTGATAGATATCGCTAAGCTGAGGTGATAGAATGCTGCAGGCATTGCATGTTCATAATTTTGCACTTTTAGAGGATGCAAAAGCAGATTTTACAGCTGGCTTTAATGTCTTCACTGGTGAAACAGGTGCTGGTAAATCCATTCTTATAGATGCCTTCGGTGTAGTTCTTGGTGGTCGTGCTTCTGCGGATTATGTTCGTTCTGGAACAGATGGTCTGTGGGTTCAGGCTGTTTTTGATATATCAGGTCAGCAAGTAATCAAAAATATTTTGGTTGAGCAGGGCATAGAGGCAGAGGATGACCTTTTTCTTAAGCGTCAAGTAAATTCCGCAGGAAAAAGTAAGGCTTTTGTCAATGGTGTGCAGGTACCTTTATCATTTTTACGTCAGCTTGGCTCTAGATTAGTAGATATTCATGGACAGCACGAAAATCAAGCGCTGCTCAAAGCTGATGCTCCAAGATTATTGACGGATGCCTTTGGTGGTACGGCTTTAACTGATGCCAAAGAGGTGTATGCTGAAAATTATCAGGAATATGTTTCCGTAAAGAAAAAACTTGATGCATTATTATCTGATAATGAACAGCAGGATTTGCTTTTAGACCGGTACAGCTGGGAAATCAACGAGATCACAGCTGCTAAGCTTATTCCAGGTGAAGAAGAGGGTTTAGAGGAAGAAGCCAAGCTTTTACGCAATAGTGAAAAAATAATTACTTCTGTAAATCGTGCTCATGGCTATCTAGATAGTGAAAAGGGGATTTTATCAAAGCTGGCACAGGCTAAGGATGAGCTGCGTTATGCAGCACGTTACGACGATAGGCTACGTCAGTTTGTTGAGGCCTTAGACAGTAGCTGGATTACTTTGGATGATTGTCGCTCCGAGCTTAGTGACTATCTTTCTAGTAGTGACTTTAATGAAGAGCATGCGGCAGTTGTACAAGAGCGTCTTGATACAATTTATCGTTTGCAAAAGAAGTATGGTGGTACTACAGAGGATGTGCTAGAATATTTGGCATCAACTATTGCTAAGCAACAGGAATTGCAAAATATAGCAGATGCAATTGCTGCTGCAGAAAAGCAGCTTAAGGTAATTACTAATAAATTATCTAAGTCAGCAGCTGTACTTACAAAGGAACGTCAGCGTAGCGCCAAGGCTTTAGCAGAGCTGATTACTAAGCATATTCGTGATTTAGCTATGGCTAATGGCGTTTTTGCAATTAATATTGATGACCTTGGTAAATTTACTGCCGAAGGCAGGGATGAGTTGCGATTCATGTTTAGTGCTAATATGGGCGAGCCTGTAAACGATTTGGAAAAGGTAGCATCTGGTGGTGAGCTAAGTCGTATAGCGTTGGCTATAAAGACTGTGTTAATGAATCAGGGCGACGTGCCTACCATGGTCTTTGACGAAATTGATACAGGTGTTGGTGGTGTAACTGCTCAACGTATGGCTGAAAAAATTGCGGCGATTGCTACTGTAGGACAGGTGCTATGTATTACTCATTTGCCACAAATAGCTGCTTTTGCTGATAATCATATTCATATTGAAAAACGTAGCGCAGATGGACGTACTGCAACTATTTTGACTACATTGGTACAAGAGGCACGCGTTGAAGAGATTGTACGAATGACAGCCGGAGACAATCGTAGCTTTGCTGCCTATGAAAACGCTAGAGAGCTTATTACTAGTGCGCAGTCAATCAAGGATAGCCTAAAATAAAATTTCGTGCTTTATTTTTATAGCTATAACTAAGAATTACGCATCACCTTCTTTATAACAAGCGGCCATGAGGCTGCATTTTGTTATTGTGGTGATGCGTTTTATACTAGGTAAGTATTAACCTATGATGAGCAGTACAATTGGTTTTTTAAACAGTGTAATAAAGAGGGATACTATGATTAAAAAATTTCATGAACCTGAATTGGATGAAATATATGTTGAAGGCAGCAATGAAGATGTGTTTAGCGGACGCCTCTTAAAGGTGCAGCTGGACCACGTGACTTTGCCAAACGGCAACGACGCTACCCGTGAATACATTCGCCACCCCGGTGCAGTAGCAGTAGTGCCCGTATTGGATGACGGACGCATTGTACTGGTAAAGCAATGCCGTTATCCTTTAGGAACAGTAATGTGGGAGATTCCTGCAGGTAAGCTGGACCATGGACCAGGGGAGGATCCATTGGAATGTGCCAAACGTGAGCTAAGCGAGGAAACTGGTTATGAAGCTCAAAGCTGGCAACGCATGATCAGCATTGCCACCACCCCTGGCTTTTCTGATGAAATTATTCATCTTTATAAGGCTTGGAATCTTACCAAATTTGAGCAGCATACTGATGAAGACGAGTTCATCTCTGTAAAAGCTTTCACTCCTGGAGAAATAAAAGAGATGATTGCTAATGGTGAGCTATACGATGCCAAAACATTGTGTGCGCTTTATGCATGTCAATTGATGGAGTAGTGTAATAGGAAAGTTGTATTGTGATGTGCTTGGTTTTCAGAAATAGTCAAGCCTAGATGAGAGGGGAATAAAAGTGAATAACAAAGTATTTTTTCTAGTATTATCAGGGTTACTGTGTGCTATTGGTATGGTGGTGCCAATGTTTATGCCTAAAATTGTCCTTGGTCCAATGTCCTTTACCTTAGCTAGTCATGTAGCTGTATTTTTAGCTATGTTTATTTCTCCGATAATGGCAGTTGCTGTTTGTATTGGAACAACCTTAGGATTTTTTATGACTACTCCGTTCATAATTGCATTAAGAGCGGCAAGTCATATTGTTTTTGCTTTTATAGGTGCTGTAATTGTAAAAAGAAATCCTGATATTATAGAAAAGCCAGTCAGTACTGTGTTGTTCAATATATTTTTGGCCTTGATGCATGCCATAGCAGAAGTTGCTGTGGTAACACCGTTCTTCCTTTCTGGAAGTATGTTTAATGCTGAACAGTTGGCAAATGGTTATGTAATGAGTGTATTACTATTAGTTGGCTGTGGTACATTTGTACATTCCTGTGCAGATTATTTTGTTGCTTTGTTTGTATGGAAGCCATTATCTGCAGCAATTCCAGAAATTAAAAAGCTTAGATAATATGTAATGTAGGCTATAAGCATAAAATATATCAAATTTTGCATTATTATAGTTATATGTTCTATAATGCATTATACAAATTCAATAATATCAAAAAAAGACATGATTCAGTAAATTTGAATCGTGTCTTTTTTTGCTTAAATCGTTTAAATAAATGAAATTATTTGTATTTATATAACTATTGAAACATATTTGTAGATTTTTCTTGACGTAAATAGTAAGGTGTGATATATTACACATAGAAATTAATACTAATAAGATAATTAGTAGGAATAGAAATTATAATTATTGGTATTAAAATTCATAAATATTTATATATAAATTAGGAACTTAATGATATTCGCATTAAGTTTGCAGGTAAGATTGATGTAATTTCAACGCTGTATCGCAACTGTGAAGGAGAGTGCCGTCATCATTATCCTCTTACAAAGGGATGAAGGTGCAATGACCCCAAGCCAGGGTACTGACTAATTTATTGTTTATACTAATGGTGTGCGAATACATACTCTTGGTTGCTTTAGGATGATGCGTATTGTGCTTTGTATGGTTGAGGTATATCCTGGGGATTGGTTTATGTATTTCGTAGCTGGTTATGTAGATAACACAAATTGGGCTACTGCAAAAGTGTAAGGCTTAATTTGTGTTTTTATTTTTGTGGGATGTTTTTATAGTAACACGGTACAGAGTACCAAAAAAATTATTTTTAAGGAGTGTTTGAACATGGCAAAAGCAAAAGAAACCGTAAAAAAAGTAGAAGAGGTTGTTGAAGAAGTTAAGAACGAGGCAACTGTTGAAGCTGAAGAAGTAGTAGAGGTTAAAGAAGAAGTAAAAACTGTAGCTGCCCAAAAAGCTGAGGCTGTTATTGACTATATCAAGGCTCAAAACATCAACGGTATTCGTTATATTGAGGTAGACGAAAACAACAAAATTTTTGAAAGCCGCTTTATGATTGAAGGTCAAGCGCTTCCTTTGTTTGTGGTTGTTAACAGCACTGTTTATAGCTATATTCATGTACATCTGGTAACCATTACCCCTGAAAAAGCAGCAAAATGCAATACCTATCTGAACGAGCTGAACGATAAATTCCCCATGCTGAAATATTTCATCAACAACGTTGGCAACGTAGTGTTGACTTGCAGTGTTCCTGCAGCTGATGACAAATTTGATGCTGGCTTGATGTTTGCCCTGGTTGACCAAGTAAAAGGTCTGTTGGAAGCAAACTATAGCGAACTGATGAAAAAAATCTGGGAAGACTAATAGTAAATTATTTAGGAGCAGGTAAGTATGAAGAAAAGTAATTGGCTTAAATGCGCTGTATTAAGCAGCGTAGCGGCTCTTAGCTTTACAGGCAATGCAATGGCAGCAGAAATAGAACCGGAAATGCAAGAATTTGTACTGGATGCAATGGTAGTAACTGCAAGTCGTATTCCTACCTCCATTACAGAAGCAAAGGCTGACGTTAGCGTAATCACTCGTAAAGAAATTGAAGAACAACACATTGAAGACGTAGAAGAAGCATTGCGCAAGGTCCCTGGCGTGCAATTTTTAAATTATGGCACTAATAACATGAATGCTAATATGAGTGGCATTCGTATTAATGGTAGTAAGGACATTGTCATTTTGGTTGATGGTGTGCGTATAACTGATTTCCAAGGTGCAGGAAATAGCGGTTATGCTTATGCTGCTTTAATGAACAATATGGATAATATTGAGAGTATTGAAGTACTTCGTGGCGCTGCTGGTACTGTTTATGGTAGCAATGCTAAGGGTGGTGTTATCAATATTATCACCCGTAAGGCAAATGAAACAAAATCTACCATTGACATTTCTAAAGGTAATTTTAGTAGAGAAGCCTATAAATTTAATACTATGGGTCGCAATAAAGGCTTAAGTTATAATGCTTACTACAATAAGTCCTTAACTGGAGATATTAAAGATGGTGAAGGTAATGAATGGCCTGGTAGCACTAATTCTAAAAATGCAGGTGTTAAGGTTGGCTATGATTTTAACGATGACCATACTCTAACTGTGAGCTATGATGAAACTAAATCAAATTATAGCGGTGAGGACTTTATTTATAAAAATCATTATATAGGTAGCTATGATACTAAAAATTTAACTTTGAAATATGATGCTACTATAGATGAACATTGGAATAACTCGCTGACATATCGTAAAAACAATGCAAATGGTAAATACGCTCAGTTTAAACCTAGTGAAGAACCGTATTTCAACCCGAATGATGTAGATTATACATTTATTAGTGATCAAGTTACTTTTGTTGATTCTAGAAATACGCTGATTTTTGGTTTTGACTACTCTAAGGCATATGACAATATAAAAAGAGGCATTAGGGTAAATGGAAAACCATCTAAGGCAAATCGTACGATGAAAAACTATTCCTATTATTTGCAAAATGACTGGAAAATTTTACCTACTGTTACACTGTCCGGCGGTGTTCGTTATGATAAACCAGAACCTGACAAGTATGCTGCTAAATTTGACGACCACACTGCATTCAGCTATAAGTTAAGCTGGGACGTAAGCGATAAAGATATTCTTTATGCAGGTCGTAGTGATTTTTATATTCTGCCTAGTATGACACAGTTATATCAAGATAAGTATGGCAATGCTAAATTAAAGCCTGCTGAAGGCAGAACAACAAGTGTAGGCTATAGTCGTAAATTTGATGATAATAATGTTTTTACACTTAATTGGTTTAAAACTGAGAGTGATGTACTGATAGGTTATGATGGAAATCAACAGCAAAACTTTGATAATGGCATTGATCGCGGTTGGAATGCACAATTTATGACACAAATCGATGACAATTGGAGTGCTAATATTGGTTGGGCTCATTTGTATCACCATGCAGATGGTGATAACTACTCTATGGGATATTATCCTAAAGATATGGCAACTTTTGCAATAAATTACAATGACGAGAAGTTTGGTGCAAGCTTTAATGGCTTCTACTTTATGCGCAAAGTAAATTCCCTCTACTCAGATGTTCAGGGATGGCCGGCAAATAATTATGGTGTATATAATTTGAGCCTTAATTACACTCCGGAAAAGAATATGACCTTCTACGCTAAGATTGAGAATATCTTTGATAAGCTGTGGGCAGAGCATACTAATGTTATTCATGGAGGCGAACCTGATAGCTGGTATGCGATGCCTGGCAGAGGTGTTGTGCTTGGTATGCAAGTTAAGTTTTAATGTTTTATGA